>Ga0181409_1000039_pt1 | contig 40786 bp, 21 predicted proteins | sample 32SPOviralmetaG_FD_130138 | JGI IMG/M metagenome (GOLD analysis project Ga0181409, IMG submission 130138) | Marine viral communities from the oligotrophic San Pedro Time Series (SPOT) site, San Pedro Channel, CA, USA - 32 SPOT_SRF_2012-05-30 | ecosystem: Environmental > Aquatic > Marine > Strait... | reverse complement strand
TTTTAGAAGCATTTAGAAAAGGTGGATCTAAAAAGAAGAAAAAGACTAAGAGTAAAAAAGATTCTTGCTATTATGCAGCTAAAAAAGCTCATAAGGTTTTTCCTTCTGCTTATGCTAGTGGCATGATTGCTAAGTGTAGAAAGAAAAAAGCTGGTAAGAGTAAGAAGAGTAAGCCTAAAGCAAAAAAGAAAAAGTAGTGGCGGTTAGAAAGACAAAGAAAGGTGCAGCTCTTAAACGTTGGTTCAAAGAAAAGTGGACTGATGAAAAAGGTAATGTTTGCGGATCTTCTAAGAATAAAAAAACTAAGAAGTGCAGACCTAGTAAAAAAGTTTCTAAAAAGACTCCTAGAACATGGGGGTCTATGTCTAAGTCACAAAAGGCTAAAGCTGTAGCAGAAAAGAAAAGAGTTGGCATGGGTAGAAGAACCAGTGCTATAAGAAAAAGAAAAACTAAAAAGAAGAAGTAATGGCAGCAACTAAAAAGTTTAAAGTACATAAGATGTATAAAGGTACTAAAGTTGAAACAGCTAAAACTATGGCAGATCATAATCGTTTAAAGAAACTTGGTTATGGTCATACTAAACCTAAAACTAAAAAGAAAAGATAATGGGAAAAACAAATGCAAATAAAGTACTGGGTACTTTTAGAAATAACTATGAGAATAGAAAAAAGTCTATGATGAAAAGTTATATGGAAGGTGGTAGTACTGAAGAAGTTTGTTCAGGTTGGCCTCCTAAATGTTTTAAAAAATTTAAATCAACAGGAAAGAGATCAACATATAATCCTTTAGATGATAAAAAAGGTTTAAATATTGGCGGTAATGGTAAGCTTAAAAAAGCATTTAAGAAATTTGGTAGAAAAGTTAAAAGAGCTTTTTAAGCTAAAAAGGTTAGGTTATGGCAACTAAAAAAAGTAGTAAGAAGAAAGGAGCTATGAAGGGTTGTACAATCAAAAGTGGTTGTAAGTCTAAGAAAGGTGGTCTTACTGCTAAGGGTCGTAAAAGCATTAACCGTAAAACGGGCTCTAATCTTAAAGCACCTCAACCAGGTGGTGGAGCTAGAAAAAGAAGTTACTGTGCAAGATCTGCTGGTCAGATGAAAAAGTTTCCTAAAGCTGCTAAAGATCCAAACAGCCGTTTGAGAAAAGCTAGGAGAAGGTGGAAATGCTGATGATTTTTTTGTATATTAATATATGAGTAAAACTTTTAAGGAACCAGAAGAACAGAATGATCAAATTTTTATCTACTGGGATTATTAAAGATGGCACAGAAGAAGAAGTTAAATATCAAGAAGGCAATTAAAAAGCCAGGTTCTCTTACAGCAACCGCTAAAAGACAAGGTGGTTATGATGCAAAGAATAAGAGAATCAAAAAGTCTTGGCTTAGAGAAAAAGCTAAGGGTAAAGGTAAGACTGCTCAACGTGCTAGATTTGCAATTACATTAAGTAAATTGAAAAAGAAAAAGAAATAATGTTAAATAGTACAATAGTCATAAAATTAAAGCAACGCTTAAATAAGCTAGATAGTCAAGACTATGATAACATAGAATGTTGGCAAGCTGTTGAAGCATTTAATAAAGCACAGGTAGAATGGTGTAGAAGACAGCTACATGGTATTAACATTGTTAAAGAAGGTGATGAACAATCTACTAGAAGAAAAGATGATCTTCAAGTATTATTAAATACAGATCCTTTAGCATTGACTGATAAAAAAATTTATTTTTCTGGTGTTGTTCCTACTGATTATTTACAATGGAAAAGGGTAGATGCATTTGCATGTAAAGATTGTTGTGAAGATAGAAGAATGACTATATATTTAGCAGAAGAAGGTAATTTAAATCAATTACTTAGAGATAAAGCTAAACAACCAAATTTTGAATGGGCTGAAACATTTGCTACGTTAATTAATAATAAGATACACATTTATACTAATGATGACTTTAATATAACAGATGCTGAAGTAACTTATTATAGACAACCTAGACAAATACAAATAGAAGGATGTGTAGATCCTTATACTAATATAGAATCTACAACAGAAATCTTATCAGAATTTAAAGATGACATTATAGAATTAATTATTGACGAAGCAGTTAGTGTATTAGCTGGAGATATAGAATCTGGTAATCAATTTAGTAGAGGTACTGAAACTGCTGAAAGAAATAATTAATACTATAGTTTGATTAATTAAAAACTTTTAGTATATTATAGTATATTTATAATTTAAAAACAAAAACAAATGGCTTATTTTAACAATGCATTTAGAAAAACTATTGTAGTTTCTTCTTATGTTGCTCCAGTTCCAGCTACTCCAACAGCTGCATCAGGTGCACTTACAGCAGGACAAGTTTCTCTTTATGATGCAAAAGCGTGGACTCCACTAGATGTGGCAACTCCAGCACAATGTCAATTTATTCTTGCAGCAGGTTCTCCTTATACGAGTGATAAAATTGGACCTTTTCATGGTGGCTACCAAGAATCAATTAAATCAAAAGGAATTAACCCTAAGTATGTAACAAAATTATGGGAAGCGGAAGGATCTGCAGCTCAACCTTTTGTTCTAAATATTGGTTCAACGGTTGCTACAATTGGAGATGCTGATTGCTGTCCAACTTTTTTATGTGGTGAACAATATCACTTAAGAGTTGATGTAAAAGGTGAAGCAGTTCTTAGAATGCTTAACCACCAAGGTTATATTGAAGTTACTGCAGATGGCGGATGCTGTCCAGCTGATTCAGTTGCTCCAGTAGCAGCTGATCCATATTTAATTATGAAGCAGTGGGCTGAAGGAATTTGGAGAAGTGCAGTTGTAACTGGTAACGGACCAAACTTTAATGGTGCTAGTACTAGTCCAGCTTCAGAAAGATTTAATGAAAATCCATTTATTGTACCTGTAATTCAAGTTGATACAGATGGTAACGGAGCTATTGATACATTAGTATATCCTCCAGGAACAAGCGCGGCTGTATTAGCGGCAGGTCTTGCTTCATCAGCAGCCATTACTACATCTACTACCTGGGATCTTTATACATCAGGTTGGACTGTAGGTGATGATGATTGCGCAGGACTTATGTTACAAACTGCTTACATTGAAACTGCATTTGGAGATTGTACTTTCCAGCCTTCTGATTACTACGGAAAAGAGCCTATTAGAATATATGCTTCTGAAGTAGATTTAAATGGTGATCCATGTGAATTTACAGGAATCTGCATTGATGTAGAATGTCCAGGTAGACAACCACAAGGTTTAGGAGAAACTGTAGCAAGAGACTTTATTTTGTCAGAATCTTACAGACAAGTTAACTTTGCAACTGATCTACGTATCCGTGAAATTACTCAAGGTAATGACATGTTAGGTACAGGAGCAGGACAAATTGATAGAACAGAGCTTTATGATAGACTAATGATCTTACACACTGTTCCAAGATTTAACAATCCTTCTGGAACATTTGATAATGATCAGTACTTAGTTGAACTAGTTGCTAAAGCTAGTGATGCAGTTGCAGTAGCAGCATTAGCATCTATTAAATCTGATATTGAGGATGTTTTAACTGCAGCTGGTAATGGCGCATGTATCGAGCAAGCTGCTGATGCAGCAACAGCTTGTGCAGCACCTTCTGTTCCAGTAACAGTATAAGTATAATTAATTACTCATTAAAGGGAGAGTGAGATTTATTTTCTCCTCTCCCTTTTTTTATTTATTGATATGGCAAATCATGTATTAAGTTTAGAGATACCAACTGTGGGAAATCCTTGTGTTATGAAGATTTTTGACACAAGTGTTTATTCTGCACAGGTTGCTGTTTTTGAACCAAAACTTCAAATTACAGTTCCAGGTTTTACTAATGCTGCAGAAGTTCATTTTCAACCAGAATCATCTCCTACATTAACAGGGTGCGATTTAGGTCTGCAAACTGAAAACTGTGGACAATCATATGTGAATTTACCTGATGGAGTATATGTAATAAAATATATAGTAGATCCTAGTGAAGTGGTCTACGTAGAATATAATCATTTGAGGACGACACAAGCATTGAACCTATATCAAAAAATCTTATGTGATATAGATGTAGCAGACTGTGACCCTCCAGCTAAGGTGAAGGATAAGCTTAATCACCTTAGACTCATTGGAATGTATTTAGAAGCAGCTAAATCTAAAGTAGAAACCTGTCATGAACAACAAGAAGGTATGACACTTTATAACTATGCTCTAAAGCTCCTTAAAAAGTTAGATTGCAAAAATTGTTAAACCAACCAAAAACCAAATATTATGGCTTCAACATGTTTAAACTGTAAAAAAAGACTAGGATGTGGATGTCAAAAGGCTGTGGCCTCAGACGGTAAATCTGTATGTAAATCTTGTAAAGCAGGATATGAAGCAAAACTTAAAACAAATATAAATAAATTTGTAAAATAAAATGAGCCTTCCTGGTGCAATACAATTTAAGATACTTCCTTGCTGTCCTGAAAATGGTACAGAAGCAATGGTAAATATTAGTGGAACTCTTACAGAAGGAGACACAGGTGTTTATAAATATAATGGTTCTGGATTATCAATACCTGGTACTGATGTAACACTTGTTACAGGAGCTTGTTATACTATTTCTAAACAAATAACTATAGGCAATGTAGAAAATATACCTGCATCTGATTTTTCAGGATATTATTTAAACTCTAGATGTGAGGATCCAACAGTTATTGCTGATTGTCCAGATTGTAGTCCTGATCCTGGTAACTACTATATTAAAGCTGTTCCATGTTGTGGGGGAGATGCTATATTTTTTAAAGGAGAAGGTTATACAGGAGGAACTGGAATTACAAACCCAGGTGGACAATTGGAGGGTTCTCAAAAATTAACACCTTCTATACCTCAATTTAGTATAAGTAACTATAATGGAGTTTATTTATTTCAAGGATTTGTACAACAAAGTCAACAAAGTCTTTTAGGATTAGAAGTTGGTCAATGTTATACTTTTTCTTTTAATAGTGTATCTGATCCTAGCTCTGAAATAACACAAGCTGAGTATGACTTATTAGGTTACCCACCTTATATATCACAGTTAGATTTTGTAAGTAAAACAGATTGTGATACAGTAGATGCTGTAACAGGAGAAAGAATATGTCCAGATTGTGAAGAGATTTGCTATAGACTTACTAGTTGTACAGGTATAATCATAAACACTGTTCAAGATCTTTCTTTATATGTTGGAACATATATTGAACTTCTGGGATATACAGGATCTTGGTTTGTTGAAATAAATAACGGAATATGTCAAGATCCATCTAGGACTTTAAAGATATCAGGAACAGGAGCTACTCCTTGTCCTTGCTTATGTTATGAAGTTATAGGTGAGTCTGGAGGTATAAGCTATATAGATTGTGATGGTGTTAGTCAATATACATATGGGCCAGCAAAATTCTGTGCACAAGCTCCTCCTTTAATTAAAGGTGTAGAGGGTGAAGATTATACGCTTATAACTGGTACAGATTGTATAGATGGTGAATGCGCAGAACAATGTTTTTTACTTACTAATTGTGATCCTACAGCATATCCTGAACAAGATGCAACTCTTATTTCAACATTGCAAAGTTTATCATCATATGTAGGAACAAATAGTGTAGTTGTATTAGCAGGATATGAAGGGTGTTGGACGGTCACTGTAGCAGTAGAATGTGAATGCCCTGTAGATGTAACAGTAATTAGAGATTATGTAGACTGTGATGATTGTTTAGGTATTACAGCTTATAAACTTTCCAATTGTGAAAAGATAAATGAAGTAATTTACACTACACAAGATTTATCTGCTTATGTAGGACAAGTTTTGAAAGATGATTGCAACTGTTGGACAGTAGAAGAAATAGACTATCAACCACCTAGTGAGACTACAATAGTAGATCCTATATTATTTGAAGATTGTAATACCTGTCTTACTACATATTATCAATTAGATGATTGTGATTTAACAAGTGCTGTACCTGTTATTATTACTTCAACTAACTTAGCAGGATTTGTAGGAAGTGTAGTTCAAATAGATGGTTGTACAGGGTGTTATACAGTTAGTCTTTATGCTGAAGAAACTCAACCTCCAAATTCTCAAGAAGTTACAGTAACATTAGATTTTCCAGATTGTACTACTTGTGGTACTATTACTCCTAGATGTTCAACTGTATTTAATAATACTACAGAAGATCAAACTTACACTTTTATAAATGCTAATGGTGATTCAGAAGTTACTGATATAGTAAAGTCTGGACATTCTTCCTTGAGATACTGCGTTCAAAGATGGGATGATTCAATTAATCCTGAAGGTATATTTAATTTTTATGGAGATTGTACTGTATATGAAGATGAACTAAGAGTTAAAACAGGTTTTTGTGTACAATATTTTCCAAATAATAGAAAAGTAAGACCAGGTTATAATACACCTATATGTTCTGCAGATAAGTATGATAAGATTACTTGTAATGCTGCAGACATAATGTATAAGAAAGTACTTGAATTAAGATATGGTATATCTGATTGCTGTCCTGAAGAAAATGAAAAGTGGTTAATTAAAAAAGAACTTATTGAATTACAAGCGTTAACAGATCCAAATTATACATGTGATCCTTTAACTGATTGTTGTGGTAATCCTACATCCCAGTGTTCTTGCAATTCTTAATAATAATTTGTATATTATAAATAATAGAAAGTATGAAACCTTTAAATCTAGATAACAAACCTTGTAGCCCTATCTCATCAAACTGTGTAGTTTGGCAGGGACCTGATATTCCTTGTATTAAATTATGCACAGGAGATACTGTATCTGATGTTGTATCAGCTATGGCTACAGAGTTATGCACTATCTTAGATACGCTTAAAGTTTCTAATTATGATCTCACTTGTTTTAATTTACAAGCATGTGGACCAGAAGACTTCCAAGCTTTAATTCAATTCTTAATTGAAAAGATTTGTGAATTAGAAGGAGTAACACCTGAAACAAAAGATATACCAACTTGTCCTGATTGTGTAGTATCGGTAGCAGAATGTTTTGTTACGGGTACTCAAACAACTATGCAACTTGTAGATTATGTTCAACTTATTGGTGAAAGAATTTGTAGCATAATTACAGAAATTAGCTTGATTCAAGCTCAAATTACTGATATACTTATTAGAGTAACTGCATTAGAAAATGCACCTGTTCCTACATTTACTCTTCCTACTTTTACATTAACTTGTACTATAGGATCTTTAACAGGAGATCAAGCAATTGATACTGTACTTATTGAATTTATTAATAATGTATGGTGTCCATTTTATGCTGAAACAGGAACTACAGCTGAGTTAGATGCAGCTGGAAAACAAAAATGTCTTGGTGATGCAGATGTTCAATTAAATACTGGAACTGCTTTTTCTACAAATCCCAATTGGATACTTGATGCTAATTATGATACATTAGCAGATGCTATTAATAATATTTGGGTAGTTTTATGTGATGTTTGGAATTATACTAATGGTAATCCTATTATTACTGTAACTGACACTCCTACAATAGATTTAAATCTTAGTCCTACTAATGTACTTACAGCAGATATTACAGATACAGGATGGGTAGATCTTGAAGGATTCACATTTATTACTGCAGCAGGTTTAAGAAAACCTGCATGTAGAAGAATTGGTAATGTAATTCATTTTAGAGGTCAAGTATATATCCCACTTGATAATGGTTCAGGATCTGTTGTACCACTTGCTTCTGTAAGTTCATATAATGGTGAAACAGGAGTTACTCCTTTTCAAGGGGCTGGTGGAGTTACATTAACTCCTGCTGATCAAATAACTTTTAATAATAATAATTCTGTGATTCCAACAGGAATTTTAAATTTAGGAGAATCAATAGATGAAACTTATTTTTTAGATTCACCTACATTAATGGAAAGACCTTTTGTTACAGCAGGATCTTCTAGTAGATTATTTGGACTTGCTAGAATTTTAATAAAAGATGATGGTAAATTAATTTTAGCTACAAATAATAGTTTTGAAGTTGCTCCTGGTCATAGCGGTGCTATTTTATCTGGTTCTTCTTCTACAAGATTTTTAACATCTAATGTTACAATTGGAGAATTAATACCTAATTTTACAGCTACTAAATCTAATATAACTAGTTTCCCAGTTAATCCTACTTGGAGTTCTAGCGCTGCATATAATGTTGGAGATATAGTTTCTTACAGTGGTGCTTTATATCAATCATATATTAATATTGCAGCACCAGGTCCTAATCCAGCACCAAATGTAACGCCAACTGCATGGACTCCTTATGTTGATGATGTAAGAGTTGATGTAACTACTGTAACTTATCCTTTTACTTGTAATGCAGGTGATAGATCTCAATTAGGTGGGTTCTACTTTATAATAGATGGTTTAACCTGCTTTGTATAAAATTAAAAATTAAAAACTATATATAAAAAATAAAAAAATGGCTTGTTCAAATTGTAATACCCCTAGTTGTGGATGTACTGGTACTTATACAGTAGCAGCAACATGTCCACCAACATGCGCTGAAGTATTTAATGCTCAGTGTATTGTTTATACAGGATCCGACATAGTGTGTGGATCTGAAACTGTTATAGCACGTAATGCTTATTTAGATACTGCATTATCTAATGTTGTAGATTACATTTGTACATCTACACTAAGAATAGATGATACTTCAGTTCCATTACAAGCATGTAGTGCAGGTGTACCTGTTAACTTAACTCAAAACTTAGGTAAGCAGTATTGTAAACTTTTAATTATTGATGTGGCAACTAATAATGATGTAACTAGTGATTTTGCTATTACACTTACATCTGTTGGTAATTATACTGTTACACCTGGTACTTTTACTGGAAATGTAAGAATTATAGCGCAAGGATAAAATATTGTCGCAGTTTGTTGGTTTCTGTGGCTAACAACGGGAAAGCCCTCACACAAGTGGGGGTTTTCTTTTTTCACTATATTTGTTTAACTTGTTAATCTCATTAATTTTTAGTATATTATTTAAGTAGTATGGAAGCATTTAAAACACCCAACTTACAAGCTCCACGGTTTAGAGCAGACACTTATGAAGTTCTAAGCAAAGAGTTCTTTGACAGATTTAGAGAAAAGTATCCAAAGTATAAAAACTTAAAGGATAAAGAATTAAGATCAATTATAAAGTCTTTTAATAAAAGAGTTTATGAAACTGTAATTGATAAGAGAAATGGAGTAGAACTTCCTGAGTCATTAGGATGGTTATTCATAGGAACTTGTCAAGCTAGTAAAAAGAAAAATATTGATTTTGCTAAATCTAGAAAATATGGTGTTAAGGTTGCCAACAAAAACTGGGATAGTGATGGTAAGTTAGCTAAAATATTCTTTACTAATGGAACATTAAAACACAAAATTAAGAATAGAGAGTTTTGGGGTTTTACAGGTTGTAGAGAATTTAAAAGAGCTGTTGCTAAAACATATCCAGAAAACTGGAATAATTACATAGTAGTTGATCCAAGACAAAAATTAAAGTTAGCTTATTCTAAAAGGGTGGCTAATGAAATAAGACTTAAGAAGCAAGATCATGCTTTAAAAGACTATAATGAATTTGACTTATGAGCACAACAGTTGGCGAAGCAATATCAAGAGTAAGAAATACACTTAAAGCTGTTAAGGAAGATCCATTTCTAACAGACAGAACAATCTATTTTTCTATTATTAAGTATGGCCAGTCTTTAATGAAAAGAGAAGATAATCAATTAAGGCTAATGAAACTTAGTAATATTTTTAGAGTAATGCCTTATGTTGAACTTATTGACGTAGATAAAGTAGATGCAGCATGTGTAGGTGTATATTCAGGATGCTATTTTAAAAGAACAAAAGAAAGATTACCTGATTTATTAACAGGTATTCAAGGACCTATATTTAGAACTGTATCTTCAGTTGATGGTTCTATAGAGTTATTTAGAACAGATCCTGGTACTTTTGTTTCTATGACTAAAACAACAACTTTTAAATATAACAAAAGACAATACTGGTGGTATTTAGATGGATACTTATATTTTCCAAATTTAATTTGGGATGCTGTCAAAATAGAAGCAATTTTTGAAAATGATGTAGAAACATGTGATTCTGATAAATGTGTAATAAAACAAGATCAATCATTAAATATACCTGATTACTTATTTTCTGAAGTAGAGCAATTTGTAGTAAAAGAATTAACTATGACAATTCAAGTTCCTACTGACGGACCTGATGATGGACAAAATACACTTAGATAATGGATTATAACTATACACTTAAATATAGAACTTTTGATCAACTTTTAGAAGATGTAACTGTAGACTTAAATACATTTGCTTTAGAAAATATGATTGAACCTCAGCAGCTTATTAAGCTCGCTAAGAAACTTAATTATGATTTAGGACTTAGGATCAATCAGCAAAAAGAAATCATCTTAGATATAAATCATGGTAAGGTAAAGTTACCTGATGATTTTTATACATTTAACTTTGCATATATATGTGGACCTAGAGAATCTGCTAGAAATTTAGGTTATGACGGGTTTGCTGGTGGAACTACTATGCAAGAAGTTAAAATAACTGATGGTAGAATTCCAGAAACTTATAGTGACTTTCCTGCACAAGTTCCAGATCCTTGTGATACTTCTCAACCTACATGCTGTTGTGATAACAAAGGTAATGTAGGAACTTGTCTAGTACATAATCCACAGCAACCTTATGGTAACGAGTTAACTAAACCTAGAGTTTTTATGAACTGTAAAGGTGAATCTTATGAATTAATTCAAACTATAAATACAGGAGAAACATTTGTATACAATGATCTTGCACCATTAAGAATGAAGCCAAGTCAAAATATAGAATGTCATTGTCCAAATTTATATTATAACACGCCTAATGAAGGTTGGATTAAACACGGATTTTTATTTACAACATTTAAGACAGGTAAGGTATATTTAAATTACCAGGGTCAAATGGAGGATGATGAAGGAAATTTATTAGTTCCAGATCATGATTTAATTAATGAATATTATGAGTATGCTTTTAAAGCTAGGATACTTGAAAACTTATATATTAATGGTGAAAATGTTGCTCAAAGAATGCAATTAGTTGAACAAAGATTAAGATCGGCTAGAAACAATGCATTAAGTGTTGTTAATACACCAAACTTTGCAGAGATAAAACAGATATGGTCCGCTAATAGAAAAGCAATGTATGGTCGGTATTATAATATGTTTAAATCATACTCTCCAAATAGTGGGTTTTATAATGAATTTAACAAGCTCAGAGTAGTTTAAAGTTATGGCAAAGAAAAAAGGCTTAAGTAAAACAGATATAAATAAATCTAGAACTTTTTTAAAAGGTTTAACTAGAGATACAGATCCATCTTTTATTCAAGATGGAATGTGGACTTATGCTCGTAATGCAGTAAATAACACTAAGGAAGGTGATTTAGGAACTTTATCAAATGAAGAATCTAATTTCTTATGTGCAGCGATTGGTGAAGATATTGCAATACCTCACAATTCTATAATAGTTGGAGCTATTCCTTTATTTGCAGGAAAATGGATTATATATACTGCTATATATGATGGTCAAAATGACAGTGTAATTACTTCTGAAATAGGTCTATTTGAAGAAGAGGGTTGTCTTTATAGACCAATTGTTAGAGATAAATGTTTAAACTTTAACAAGTTTAATTTAATATCAGGAGCTTCAAGAGAAAAAGAAGATTGTTCTTGGCAAATATACTGGGCAGATGGTCTTAATCCAGATAGATATATAAATATAGGAGATCCTAGACTTTGGCCTAATTTTAAGTTTTATGATTGGTTAGGTGGTATTGATGGAAGTACAACAGTAAATTATTATTCTAATGGTACTGAACAGATACTTTGGCCAGGTGTAGCTTGGGAAGAAGATTGTAATGAAGTTGATAGCTGTACTATATGTACATTAATTAATAAGTTAGATTGCAACGCAATAAGATTAGCATCCTTAGTTAAGACACCTTGTATAGATGTAACTACTAGTTCTCAACAAGGTACTATTGAAAATGGATCATATGCTTTTGCATTAGCCTATGTTATAAATAGACAGATTGTAACAAACTTTTTTTCATTATCATATATACAACCCATATTCAATGATGTAAATGAAAGAGGTGCTTTTGACTTGACTATTAAAGCTGATACAGAGCACTTTGATGAATTTGTATTGGTGGTTGCTAGATTTATAAATCAAGGTTCAAGTTTAAAACAAATAGGATATTTTTCTACAAAGAATACAACTATTACACTTGATCAAATTTCTGAGACACTTCCAAATGTTTCTGAATCAAATGTACTGCAACAAAATCCAGTATTTGAAACTTCTAAACAAATAACAGAGGCTAGCAGATATTTATTAAGAATAGGTCCTATATCAAAATTTGATTTTAACTATCAACCTTTAGCTAACAAAATAAATACTAAATGGGTTTCAGTTGAATATCCAGAAGATTATTATATCAAAGGTGGTAAGAATGCAGGATATATGAGAGATGAAGTATATGCATTTTTTATTAGATGGGTGTATGATACAGGAGATAAGTCTTCATCATATCATATTCCAGGTAGAGTATCAAGAGATTATAATGGAATTAATGAAGTAAATACTTACTCAGATCAAAATACATTACCAGGTGAGGACTTTTTATTTGAAACAATAAATACTGCTGCTTATACAAGTAATGGTGGAAATCCAGAACCTATAGATAGTTTTGGAGGAAAAATTATTGCTGAAGGAGATATGGGTTATTGGCAGTCAACAGAAAGATATCCAGATAACCAACCTGAAATATGGAACTCTTCATATTACTGTTGGACAAAAACTAATGGTACTGATTTTGATTTATGTGGTAAACCAATTAGACATCATAAATTTCCTGATAATTCTGTAAACCCAGATGCATATCATTTTGATGAAAGAAATGGTCAATACTTTATTAGACTCATGGGAGTTTCATTTGAGAATATTATACTTCCAAAAGATAACGATGGTAATGACATTGAAGGTATTGTAGGTTATGAAATACTAAGAAGTTCAAGACATGGTAATAGATCTATAGTAGCTAAAGGTATGGTAAATAACTTTAGAGATTATGAACTACAAGGACGTACTGTTTCTGATTCTACTATAGGTTTATATGCAAACTATCCTTTTAATTGTATTAGACCTTTAAAAAATAGCAGTAATTTAAATGATGAAAATTATGGTTTTAATGATCCTTATATATTAAGTAGGTATCCAGAAAATCAAACTCTAAATCCCTTTGATAAAGAATTTGTTAATCAAACTTTACCACAAGATTTAATAAGTTTTCACTCTCCTGATACAAGCTTTAAAAGACCTTTCTTATCCATGTCTGAATTAAAAGTATATGGACACTTGGAGGGTATTGCAGAACAAAGATTTATTGAACCTAATGGGCATCCTAAATTTAAATTACTTGCAGATGGTGTAATTTTAATTGGAGCATTAGGAGGAGCTATCAATGCTCTCTTACAAACAGTAGGTGAGATAAACATTAATTATCCCGAAACTCAATATACTGTACCTAGGCATCCTATTATTTATCAAGCGGCCCAGGCTGGAATTACTTCGCCAACTATAGGAGTACCAGGTGGTGACTATAGAGATTTTGACTATACTCTAGGACAATCGGTAGGTTATCTGACTGGTTTTCCACCTATACCTGGAATTGTACCAGGTTATAATGCAGCTCTTGCTGCTTATAGAAATGGAGGAGCTTTTGTAGATTTAGCAGGTGGTGATTCTCTTGCTACCGCAGCTAATGCTAAAAATCTTGCAGTAGCTAATTTATCAAAAGTTTATACTACTCCTGGGTATTCTAAATCTTATTCTGGTGCAGACCTTTTGCCAGTAGGACTAGGCGCAGGTCAAGTTGTTTTTTATTTTATAGAAGGTGCTCAAGTTACTATAAGGTTATTATATGAAATAATTAGAGCAAAACAATATGCGTTAGAACAAATTAGCCACGGTGATTATAATAAGTGGGTAGTTCCACCAACAAGCTGGCCAAGTAGGTTTCAAATGGCTGATGGCATTTATGTGTTTGATGATGTGCAAGATTTTCCTGAATTTCAAAATAATGCGGGAGATTCAGTAAGGTATAGAATTAATAATAGAAAAAGACCTAGATTAGCTGTATTAAGAACAGAATCAGGAAATGGATTAAATATAGGTCCTAGATTTATTTATGATGGTGGTAGTACATTAAATCCTAATACTGCAAGTACCGATGTTTCTTTAATGACATTAGGAGTTGCAGAAGATAATGATGTACATGGAAATGCAGGTGTTAGCTTTTCAACTAATGGTAAAGTAATTCCTTTTACTAATAAAATTGCTAGTAACTACGCTGGTTTAAAATTTAGCATAAGGAATCAATATGGTCAATTAGAAAATATACAACAAATTATTGCAACACCTTGTGAACAAGATATTGATTTTAATAATTTATCAATTACTAATTTTGGTAGTACAGTAGCTGATTGCGTTAATCCTTTAGTTCATAATAAAATAGGTAAAACTCCTGTATTCTTTGGAGGAGATACTTATGTAAATAGATTTACAGAAAAAAATATAATGCCATTCTTTTATAACTGGCTCTTTGATGTTTCTGAAAATACACCTTATAATTATTTTTTGAGTCCATTAGTTCCTTATCCAAGATACTGGGCAAATAGTGAACCTTGGGATTTTGCTGATTTATATAATGTATCAAATATACTTGATGCAATAACAGACAATAACTTTGGTTCAGGATTAACTCCAAGTAGCTATTATAATTTAGATGGTAATGGAATCTCATTTTTAGGTGTTAAAAATGATTATTTTTATTTATCTAATAATGGTATTAGAGATTTCTTTGTAGAGTCAGAAGTACTTGTAGATTTTAGAGCTAGAGGAACGTTTGATTATGAAGAGTTCTATAGCAAATATAAATTTACAGATTTAGAATTTTTGTTTGATATGGATCCTGCAATGATTGAAAAAGGTAATAAGTATATTTATGATTATTCTTTAAGCTCTTCTAGATTTGTATTTAATCAATACTTTACTCAAGGTGTATTACAAAATAAAACTTATGATCCTACTGTGGCAGATTTATGTTTTACATCTTATCCTAATAGAATTAACTACTCTTTGCCGCAGGTAAAAGAAGATACTACAGATGGATGGTTAACTTATTTACCACTAAATAATGTAACATTTAGAAATGATGTAAATTCTGTAAAAAATTATTCTAAGACAGGAATTTTTATAACATTTGAAGATGCTAGTCCTTTAGTTTATCAAGGTGTAGATCAAAGAGAAACTTATGTAGGTGTTGCAACTACTGTTGGTGATGGTGGTTTATTTGCAGCAACTCCTGTAAATGTTACACCTTCTGATAAAAAGTATGAATATGGCTCATCTCAAGATAGACTAGGTATTATATCTAGCCCTGCTGGATTATATTTTATTAGTCAGCAACAAGGTAAGATATTTTCATATGGTGAAGGATTGCAAGAAATATCTCAAATAAACATGAAGTGGTGGTTTAACGAGTTTTTACCATATAAGCTTATTGAAGACTTTCCTGAATTTCCACATGTAGATAATCCTGTAGCAGGTATTGGATGTTCTGCTGGTTATGATAATACAGATGGAATAATATATTTTTCTAAAAAAGATTATATGCTTAAGCCTAAATATAAAGGTGCGGTTGAGTATTTAGAAAAAGATAAGTTTATATATTATATGTCTGATAATAAAGACAATAAAATAATAATAACATTAGGAGATGCAAGATTTTTTGAAGATGCTTCTTGGACTATAAGTTATGATCCTAAATCTAAACAATGGATTTCATTTCATGATTGGCATCCTAATTTATATTTGTCAGGTAGAAATAAACATTATACTACAAAGATAGGTTCTATATGGGAACATAATGCAGGTTGTAATGATTACTGTAATTTTTATAATGTTCAATATCCTTTTGAAATTGGAATACCTTTTAATACAGGAAAGCAAGTTGCTACAGTCAGAAGTTTAGAATACTATTTAGAGTGTTATAAAAGAGATAGTGAGTTCTGTGTTGATCAATATCATGTTTTAGACTATAACTTTGATCAAGCTGTATTGTTTAATTCAGAACAAGTTTCAGGATACTTAAATTTAAATATATATCCTAAAAATAATGTAGCGCTTGCTCAAAATTACCCTAATATAAATTTGGGTTCTGTAGATATATTAGTATCAAAAGAAGAACAAAAATATAGATTTAATCAATTCTGGGATATTACAAAAGATAGAGGTGAATTTCCTGATGGATCAGGTTATCCGCCAACTGGACCATTAATTCCAAATACAACAAGACTGTTAGGTAACTACGAAGAAAATCAAATTTGGAATACACAAGCAAATGGTTATGTGCAAACTTTAAATCCAGTTAATCTTGATTATAATAAAGATCAGCTTCAAAGAAAAAGATTCAGACATTATAATAACTTTGTAAAGTTAATTAAGAATAATCCACAGGATGTTAATATGATTGTTAAGTTTGTAGAAATGAAGGGATTGTATTCACCTAGATAATGAAAAAATTTATTAAAGATAAAAGAGGCCAATGGGCGCATCCAGGTAAAAATACTTTTATACCTAATGCTAATGGACGGATTACAATGAAAGGTGTAGGATATCCATTACTTGGTATTGATGATGAAGGTAATTCCACTATAATGCAACCTGGTGGTGAGTATCAATTTCCAGGTGATGGTGTTTATGAAATTCCATTAACTGAAGATGAAGCAATGGCTTATGCCGCTAATGGATATATAGTAGAGGAACTTAAAGAAGGAGGTAATGTATCTTGGGATTTTAAAGGTAAATCATACTCAGGAACTTTAATACCTAGCATGGAAGATGAGAACAATAGATATGCTAGAACTCATAAAGGTAATATTAAAACATTACCTAAAGCTCAAGATGCTGGTCAGGTTAACGGTATAAAAAGTCTGATGGAATTTCAAAAGAATCTTAAAAACCCTAAAACAATTGAGTCAGGTAGAGAGCTTGTATATGGGGAACCTGGATTTGAGGAACAGCAGGAATCTAGACGTAAAGATAGAGCTACTATAATTACTGATTTAGTTCCTAATATTCCAACATCAATACAAGAAGTAGAAAAACTTGTAGATGATTCTTTAGGTAATCCTCAACAAAAAGCAAGGGATCTTACTGAAAAATATGCAAAAGAAGGAGATGATCCTTCTGATCCTGCAAGACACATTATGGCAGCAAAACTTACTGCAGATGCTATAAAAAATAAAACTGGTAATATACCATATCTTTCTCAAGGTTTAGGTTGGTTAGGTTCTAATGCTTTAGGTGTAGGACACGAGCTTGGTACTATATTTAATGATGACAGAGACTTTACTGTTAAATTTAGAGAAGCTGCAGAAGATATAAGAAATAACCTAACTGGATCAAATTTAAGTTTTGATCGAAGGTCTAATGAGTTTGTAACAAGAGATGTTATAAATAATGCTAATGATGGTTTATATCCAGATGGTTACGGTGAAAAGCATCCTTTTAAGGACAATCAAGATTGGACAGATCCTTATGATTTAAAGAAAGAAGTAGACGGTGGTTATATTTTAGAAGAATTGCCAACTGCTCAAATTGGTACAACAGGTAAATCTTGGTTTAAAAAATTATATGAAAAAAATATTGAACTTAAAAAGCAACAGTTAGAAAATAAAAAAAATAATATTCTTAATCAATTGTACTTAAGACAGGCCTTTGCAGAATCTAGCTTTAATCCTAATGCTGTTAGTCCTGTTGGAGCTCAAGGTCTAACTCAGTTTATGCCTAATACTATAGCTGATTTAAAAACTAATAATTTAGTTAGTGATAGTTTTAATCCTTTAGATCCTAAGCAAGCTGTTGATGCACAACGTAAATACATGCAGTGGTTATCTGAAAGACCTTATCTTAACAAGGGAAAATTTAGTGTTAAGCAAGCTAAATTTTTAGGTGCTTATAATTATGGGGCTGGGTATATAAAAGACGCTCTTACAAAAGCTAAAAAAGATGGTGTTGATATATATGAAACTTTAGATTGGGTAAATGAAAAATATCTACCAAAAGAAACTGCAGATTATATAAATAAAATTTATGGTAAAAACGATAAGTTTAATAAAGAGTTTAGAGAAGCTGTTAAAAACAAATCAAATAAGTCCATATTAGATTTATATGAAGACGGTGGTTCTAAAGAATCTTCTGATAATGCAGTTTACTCAACAATATTAGATGGTATAGGTGCACCTGTTACTGATGAAAATTTAAAGTTTTTAAAAGCTTGGAGACAAGCGGAAGGAGGTACAGCAGCAAATAATCCTTTTAACACAACTTATAAGTTAGGTGTAGATCAAGATAAAACAGATTATAATTCAGTAGGTGTTAAAAATTATTCTAAACCTGAGTATGGTATTGCAGCAACCATTAAAACATTGCAATTACCCTACTATAAAAATATTGTAAATGGTTTACAAAATGATGTAGGAGCTTCTAATATTGCTTCTAATACAGATGAGCTTAAGACGTGGGGTACAGGTGCTGGTGTAGCAAGAGTTTTAAATAAAGGGAAAGTTAATCCACCATCTATTAAAGGTGATGACGGCAAGAGTATTTACAACCCTGACCCTATACCAAGTGATCAAGTTGCATTAGTTCCTGAAGTAGTAGAACCTGCTGAAGAAAAAAGATCTTTTAGAGACCTTCTTGATTTAGTTGAAGAAGATGATGTAGCTGTAGAAGAGAAACAAGAAGTTACTCCAACACCAACAGGTATTCAAGCTGTAGAAGATCCATTTCCTATTTATAGTCAAGCTATGGCTGCTATGGGTACTCCTTTATATACAGATGTACAACAAAGAATGCTAGCTTCTGAACAGTATATGAAGGATGGAGGATTTACTCTTGATTTAGATGAGAATGATGTGGCTAAGTATGTTGCTAATGGATACATAGTAGAAGAGTTGCCACAAGCTCAAAAAGGTATAGCAGGTTTAATGAAATTTCAAAAGACTATTAAAAATCCTACTACTACAACTGCTGTAAAAAAAGAACCAGTTGCTAATAGTCAGGCTGCTCAATTTGCTAAAAATTATAATAAGGATATAAGGAAGGTTAATCAAGCACATAAAGATGCTGGAACAAAACCATTAGAGCTTACTCCTGAAATAGCTGCAGAAATAAATAAAAAAGAATTTAACAAAAGTGCATTAGGTTTAACTAAAGAGTTATTTGTAGATCCAGCAATAAGAACAGCTAAAAAAGCATGGAATGATCCTGCAGGTTTAGTTAGCGATATTGCTACTACGACAGGTGATATATTTTCTTTACCATATACGTATACAAAAGAAATACTTGATAGTGGTGTTTATGATATGGTAATGGGTGATTCTGAAAAAGGTCTTGATAAAATGGTTAAAAGTGAAGGTTTTAATTATGCAAACCTTTTTAATCCTGAAGCTGCCGCAACCAGTTTAGATGCTTTATCAATTATCCCAGTTGGAAAAGCTTTAGGCAAAACCAAACCTTTTTTAAACAAAATAGATAATGCTTTAATGAATGCACCTAGAGCACAGATGACTTTAAATTCTGGAGTTAATCCTAACATGATAGTTAATGCATACCAAGATGCTAGAAATGCAGTAAAAGGTATAAAGTTTCCTTACAGTAGAAAAGCTGAAAGATTAGATCAATTAAAAGGAAGTGGTGCTTTTTGGGATGATGCTGGAATATCTGCTGAAAATTTATTATATGATGATAAAGCAATTAATTATTTAGGAACAAAAAGTGGAAGACCTATTGTACAAATAACAATGCCTGATAAATCAAAACAAATGTTTTATAAGTCATCGGGTTGGGCAGGTAAATCTGGTGATGGAGTAGGCGGTACAACAGAAGGCATGTGGCAACCATTTGGAGGGTTTGCTTCTAAGTCAAAAAATACACCTGAAAACTGGTTTATTAAAGATGTGGGTTATAAAGATTTTTATGGAAGTAAGACTTATAAAGGTATTGCAAATGAATTAGATAATACTTTAATGAAAAAACTTGGTGCAAAAAATATAGATGAGCTAGATGAATTTATTAATTTTCAAAACAGAAACCGTCCTTTAGATGACTTTACACCTGATTATAATAAAGGAGGTTTAGTATTAGAATTAGATGAAGATCAAGCACTTGAATATGCAAAGAATGGTTACATAGTAGAAATGCAACCAGGTGGTTCATGGAACTCTGGAACACCTCTAGGTGCATCTAATGTTGTTCCAAAAATAGATATGGTAGGAGATGCTCTTAAGCAAACTAAAAATTTAAAAAGTGTTAAACCTAATACTACTTCTAAAGTTAGTGCTGAACAAAATCCTTTAGTTAAAAATATATTTGAACGTAGTTTAAATGAACAAAATGTTGCAGCTTATCCTGGTCCTATTGATCCTAATAAAGTTGGACAAAATTTTGATTTTTCAGTAGTTAAAGCTGTGGATGCTGAAAGTACAGATACTGCACCAGAATATACATCTCCAGTTGGTAGCGCACCAAAGAGACTGTTAACAAATGAAGAAATGATTTTATTAGCTAAAGATAAAAAGCTAGCTGATTCAACATATGATAAAATAGATAGTACAGCAGAGTATGTAAAAAATCTTAATCAATATCAAGATAAAGAAAAAACTAAAGCTAAAGAAGAACTTATAAGTAATTATAAAAATGCTAGCAAGGATGAGGTTATAGCTCTTCAAAAGGAATTGCAACAAAAAGGTTTTAACATAGGAAGTTCTGGGGCAGATGGGATTTTTGGTAAAAATACTAAAAGAGCTTTAGAGAGACAATTAGATAATGAAAGCTTAGATAACTCTGTAGTAGATAAATATTATAATAAATATAAAAGTGACAAAAGTCCTGAAACTACAGAGCAAGTTATTAATATACAAAATAAATTAGTTAAAGAAGGTTTTCTAAAATCATCACAAGTAGATGGTAAATTTGGTCCTGTTACTAAATCTGCATTTGAAAAATCAAAACAATCAAAAGAACCTTCTGGCATGTTTTTTACTAATATACCAACTAAGTTAAAAGAAGAACAGTGTGCTAAAGGTATGTGTCAAATTCTTGAACAAAATGATGTACTAACAGAAGCTTTAGGTGTAAAGTATCGTAATGCTTGGGATATAAAAGAGAATATGGACAGAAAGAAAAATAGTACTGAAGTCTATAATATTTATGATAATCCAGCTTTTAAAAATGTAAAGAGTGGTAAACAACTAGTGAATACTACTCGCTCTGTAAAATCTAAAAGTAGTACTACAGCTGACATGTATAAGCCAGGAGATATCATAGGTATCTTTTGGCCAGGGTCAAGTCATCACGGTGATGTATTAAATTCTAAGACTCATAATACACATGTAGGTTTTGTATCAGGAATAAAAGATGGTGTACCTCAAATTACACACAATGTTCATGGAGAGGTAAGAACAGAACCTTATTCTAATTTATATACAGGTTGGATACAAAGACCTAAATCAAATGTAAATCTTCAAGGTGTTAAATATAATTTTAAAGAAAAGCCTGTTGAAAATCTAGATATATTGTTAGATGCTGCTGAAATAAAAAAAGAAAGAAAGTTTACTTCTTCTGAAAAAAATAATATTAAGAATACTATAAAAAGAGTTCATTCTGATGCGATAAATTTAACTGAAGCACTAGGTTCTTCTGCTGATCCTAAATGGATTGAAGCAGCTGCTGTAGGTATAACAGGTGTTGAAACTGGAATAGGTACATCTGTACCAAGAAGTAAAAGTGATAAAAGTGATCTTACACAATTAGGCTATAGCATAAAAGATGTTAAGAATGAGGATATTTCATTAGGTGTAGGTAAAACTAAATTTAGTCAGCTAGATGATTTTTCAAAAGCTTATTTTGGTATAAAAAGTCCAAAAGATTTAGCAAATGATAATAAAGCAATAGATGTTACTACATATAATTTAATTAAACACTATGATACTTTTAAAGATTATGCAGAACAGTTTCCAGAATTAGATCTTACTGAAGATGATATACGTAGTATGAGTATATTAGCTCATAATAGGGGTACTAAAAAACTTCTTACACTTGGTCGTAGAGGAGAAAAAGGTAGTAAAAATTATTACAAAGGTTCTGATGAAGATATCTTTTTTAAAGAAATTGAAAGGTTAAGAGATATAAGTAGAATGGGAGCTAAACAATATGATATTTCTTCTACAGATTGGAAGTATGTACCAGGAAGCAGCCTATTGCCAGGTTCTGTAACAGGTGCTGCCTCTGAAACATATGTGTCTAAGGTAAAAAGATATATGAATGATTTGTATGGTGTTGGATCATTAGGTGAGCAAAATAAAGAAATGTCATTTGAAGAAAGTATATGGGATGATCCTTACTATAAAAAAGTATTGAGTAATAAAAAAGAAGGTGGAGAATTCTTTGAATTAGAATTAGATGAAAATCAAGTGACCATGTATTTAAATGGAGGATATATTTTAGAAGAAATAAAATAAATTTTTAATGTTTAAACAATAAACTAAAATTTAGTATATTATAATAAGTACTTAAGACATGTCAAAAAAAACATACAGAATCTATAAAGCAGGTGGTGCTAATGAAGGTAGAATTATGAATCCTACTGCACAATTTTTAGCTAGAGCTGAACAAGGAATGCAACAACCATCTCAAGATGAAATGCAAATGATGCAACAACAGAAGTTCATTAAACTTATACAAGATTATTCTCAAATAATGCAAAGTTCTCCAGAAGAAGTTATGCAAGAACTGCAACAGGCTTCTCCTGAAAATCAAGAAATTTTAGTTCAAGAAATGACCCAAGTTGTTCAACAAGCAGAAATGCCTGCGCAAGAACAACCTATGAGTAAAGGTGGGTATGTAAATAAAAGAATTAAAGAGTTAAAAAAAGCTAAAAAAGGTATACAACAAGAAGATTCTTCTGTTCCAACAATAAATGATACTCCTGATGGTAGAGAAGCATTTGTATCTGAGTTTACTGATGCTGTAAAAAATAGTGCTGATGATGCAGTTTTAAAGAAACAAGCTGAAGATGAATATGAAAATATATCTGCTAGTGAAAATCTTCCTATGGAAAGATACGGAAGAGGTAGAGCAAGAAGACAAGAGAAACAGGGTGATAGAAGAGCTGTTAGACAAATAGATAGAGAGTCTGATATGTATAGTAGACCTGATAGAAGACTCTTAAGAAGAGGTTTAAGAAACGATGACTTTACAAGAGAAGAAATGCTTAGAGGAGATAATGTTCTAGGTAAAGCTGGTGCTCCTTATATGGCTCCTCCAGGATCAACACCAATACAATCTGAAGAAGAATTGCTATATACTCCTGAACAAGTATTTGACATGCTTCCTTATAATACAGCAACTCCTCAAGAAGAAGTTGTCACTGAACAAACTGAAAGTGTAGAAGAAGGTGTTACGCAACCTAACGGAGATCCTTATGAATATAAGAATGAAGATGGTGTTTTATATACTAGAAAGAAGGGTAGTGACAAATGGATAAAAGTAGATCCTGAATCTAAAGCTGGAAAAGCTATTAGAAAAAATGTATATGACGAAGAAGGTGTAAGTCCTTCAGAAAAAGAATTTAAATCACCTCCACTTAAGCAAATAGAAGATTTTCAAAATGAAATAGGTTTACCAACGGTCACTGATATTATTAATAAAAATGCGGCTGATGCATTTACTTTTACTGGTGTACCAAGTGCCGATGATGGTAATGCAAGTTTTGAAGACATACAAGCCTTGTATGCAAGTATGGGAAAACAAGATCCTACACAAAGGGGTCCATCAAGTCCTGAAAATCTTGCAAAACCTTCTGGTCGTCTAGATATGCTAGATAAAGATTGGATTATGAATACAGCTCTTGCTCCAGCATTTGCTACAAGTCTAGTACCTAAATGGGCTCCTACAGGAAGTAGTGTACCTTCTGTTATAAGTAGTGGAGCAAGAACAGCTATTCCAAAAGGTCAAACTGTGTTAAATGCTGGACAGAAAGTATTAGGTCAAGGACAAAAACTTATAGAAGCTCCAGGAGGAGCTCAGTTTTCACTATTTGAAGAAGGTGGTGAGATGGATTTACCTGAAGCTAGATTTGGTAGAGAACAACGTATGCTTAATAGATTCTTAAGAAGACAAAATAGAAGAACCCCAGCAGGATTTGGCATGAATCAATTTGGTATACCTTCATCAGGATTAAATATGATAACACCTGCTGTAGCTGGTTCTGAAGGTTCTCAAGGAACGTTTCCAGGTGATTTTCATATGAGTACAAAGTATGGTCTCTTTGGTAGACCTAGAAGAGTAGACATTGATTACACAGGTAACATGCCCTTTAACTTTATGAGTCCTTTAATGACAGGATTCTTTGGACAAGGCTTCCCAACTAATACGGCATATGGTGGAAGATATCAATCAGGAATTAGATATGAAGATCCTATAACTACTGTAGCTAAAGTTGTTAATAAAGATCAGACAACTACTGATGCTGAAAAGCAAACAGAAAAAAGAAATCAGAATGATGGTAAGTCTAAGGGTAGTCCTAAAAAAACTAATGCTGATATAATACGTGAGAATGAAGAATCTTTAATAGGTGATCCTTTAGCACAAGAAGCATTTGCTAAATCTACAGGAATACCTTTGAAAGAAATTGAAGGTCAACTTAGTGGTCCTTATAAAAGAAGTAAAGGTTCTAAACCATCTTTAGATTTTGATCCTACAGATCCATCAGGACTTAGAAGTATGCTGAGTAAAGATATGAATTATAATGTTCAAATGCCTGTTATTGAACCTAGTAAAATTCAAGTTGATTCATCTAGACCTATTAATCCTAGTGAATTAGTAGTAGGCGATACTCCTTTCAATCCAGTGACCATGCCAATTGGAGTTGGTGCAGCAGCACAAGGTGTTACAGGATTAACAAAACTATTAGGTCAAGGAAGTGCTGCACCTAAAGCTTTGGGTGCTGGTCAAAAGTTATTAGAAGCTCCTGGTGGAACTCAATTTACATTATTTCAGCCAGGTGGATTTGTGGATCCTAATGATGCTAGTTATGGTAATCCTGATTTGTATAAATTTATATCTGGTGGAATGGATGAAGCTGATATAGATTATATGAATTCTAAAGATGTTACTGATTCTTATATGATGAATGAAGGTGGTATTAATCCTATAACAGGAGCGGGAACTACTGTAGGTGATATTAAAAATGTTACAAATAGATATTCTTATAATCCAGATGGAACAAGAGGTGCTGGTATAGCTGATAATTCTGCTCAAGCTTATATTTCTAAATTAAATAATCCTGTAATAGGACCATCAGGTTCTGTAACAGTAGATGGTAATGTAGTAGCAAAAGGATTTCAAGATTATTATAAAAGACCTCAGAAACCAATGGCTCAAGATGGACTAGAGGTTTATCAGGATAAAGGTGAAGTTGGAAGTTCTAAAGATACATTTGATCCTAGATATGCTTCTCCTGTTAATCAACGTTTTAATAACTATGATTCTTATGGTAACTTTATGGGTGGAAGATCTATGTATCCATCAAATCCAAACTGGCAACCAACGCCTGGTTTTTCACCTGATCCAAGAATGCAATATAGACCACAACAAGGATTCCCAATGCCTGGTGTAGGTTATCCAGGAGGTTATGGTAGACAACAGTATCCTATGCAGAGAGCTAACCCAATGGGTATGTTAGCAGGATCTGCATTTGGTAATACATATGGATTTAGAGGTGCGGGTCAACCTCCAATATTAAGTAGAGCAGGTTCTTACTGGACTCAAACAGGATTCCCTGGACAGCCTGTTAATATGAATAACTTAACTAGCGCTAAGTTTAAAGGTAGACAAGGTTTATTTGGACCAAGAGGTAAAGCTGAATTTACATTTAATGGTGCTTCTGGTGATGGTAAACAATCTACAGATCCATTAATTACATTAGATAAGAATAAAGGTTCTATGATTGAAGGTCCTGGTAAACAAGATGAAGGATCTGGATATATGACTAATAGACAATTTGCTCGTGATCAAATGCAAAATGATCCTAGCATGTCAGGAAGAGATAAAAGAGAATTAAGAAGACAATTAAATAAAGGTCAGACAACTCAATTAGAATATTTAGATAGACAAGCTGATGTAGAATCTATGATGAATGAAGCTAATCCTGCTGCTATGCCTTCTGGAACTGGATCTAAATCATTTACTACTGAAAAAGTATCTGAACCAATGGAAGTAATGGATGGTTCAGGTCAAATGATTAAACAAGGACCAGGTGTACAATCTATGCCATTAAGACCAGCTGATCAAATACAAACAGGTGGTTATGATGCTCCTACTGGACCTGCAGCAGGCGCACCTTTACCACAAGATTATCCACAAGTTCAGCCAACATATAGTTTTGGTCAACCTCCGAGAATGTACGGTGGTGAATATGAAGATGGTGGATATTATAAAGAAGGTGGTGAATATGATCTTACTGAAGCTGAGATAGGTTTAATAATGCAGGCAGGTGGAATGGTTGAATATGTTTAAAATACCAATATGAAAGTTAAAATTAAAAGTTTAGGAAATCTTAATAAAAAAGCTTACGGTGGTCAACAACCAGATGGAGCTTTAGATGTTACGCCAGCTGCTTGGGGTGGAGGAGATTACAAAGACATGTCTACTCCTAAAGCTAAAATAGGTAAAACACTTACTTCTGTACCAAGAGATGAAGCTAACTTAGAAGCTGAAGGTGGTGAAACTGCATTTGGTCCTATATCAGGTGATAATATTCCTGATCACTTTACTATATCAGGACCAAGACATACTAATGGAGGTGTTCCACTAGATCTTCCTGATGATACATTTATATTTAGTGATACTAAAGCAATGAAGATTAGGGATCCTAAGATTCTTAAAATGTTTGGTAAAAAACCTAAGAAGGGTGGATATACTCCTGCTGAACTTGCTAAACCTTATGATATAAATAAGTATAAGGAAATTTTAATGGATCCTGATTCAGATAAGAAAAGTAGGAATACTGCAGAAATGATGATAAAGAATTACATCATGAAACTTGGCGCTCTTGCTTTAGCACAAGAAGCTAAGAAAGGATTTCCACAAGGTATTCCAGAAATGGCTAGACCATACATGGAAGCTAGTGGAATTACTGAAGAAGAATTAATACCACCAGAGCCTGAACAAGAACAGCAAATGATGCAACAAGGTCCTCCACCACAGCAAATGCCTGATGGAGCTCCGATAGCACAACCCCAACCTATGCCTCAACAAGGCATGCCTCCACAAGGTATGATGAACTACGGAGGATTTTCTGACTTAGATAGATTTGTATATGCTCAAGAAGGTTTAGTAGTTGAAGGAGATCAAGAAGGTTTGATAACTTCACCTATGGATCCTAGTCCTTGGACTACAGCTTTTCAGAATGAGAATGCTCCTGATAATCCATATCTGCCAAAAGATGAAACTCCTAAGATAGAGGTTGATCCTAGGCAACAAGAGGAGCCGCTTACTAATAAGCAAGTAGCTGAGGGTACGGGTACAGGAGAAGAAACTAAAGCTAAGTTTAAATTAAAAAATGCCTATGATCTAGATCTTAAAGAATTAGGTAGAAGGACTTTTAACAAATATATGCCTGGTGCAACTAACTTTATTAGAGGGCTTGATAATTCTAGAATAGCAGGTGATGACGCTAGAGCAAACTTTGATTTTGATGCAGTAGATAGGGATGAAAGAGGTGAAACTAGTGCTCTTAGCGGAAGACAATTAGATAACATGCGTTCTTCTGGATATCAACAAGAACAAGTTGTTCAGTATGGTGGAACACCAATGGCTGCTTATGGTATGACTACTGGAGGTTCCTACTTCCCTAGTATGGGAAGAGGTGGTACAAGAAAGGTTAAAATTAAAAAATTACCTAAGTATGAAGTAGCTGGTACTGTTATGGTAAATGGTGAACCTATGACGCCAGAACAAGCTAGAGCATACTATGATAAAAATAATCCAGATATTGAAACAGGCTCTACAGAAGGTTTAGAGCAAGCTGGGTTCCAAGATGAATCTGGTAGAGATGTATACTATAGTGGAGAAACTGGTGAAGGTAGAACTATAGATAAAAGAGAGGTATCTAGTAATAGAGCTACAGATGCAAATAAATACTTAGATGACATGTGTCAGTCTATGAAAACTGGTTCTTATATAGGAGTTACTGCACAAGAACTGGCTAATAAAGGTGTTATAGGTAAAGAAGCTGTAGCAAGATTGGCAGCATGTGAGACAGGTATTGAAAGTGATGATGCAAAATTTGTTGTAGCAGAAGAACCTCCTGGACCAGATATGAAATGTAACTGTAAAGATGCAGAAGGTAATCTTTTGGATCCTCAACCACAACCTGTAGAAGATCCATCTACTGGAAAAATGAAATGTCCATGTCCTGAATATACAGATGTAGAAAGTCAACAAACACAAGTTCCAGGATTTGGAGATGCTCCACGTTGGTCTGATGTAGCTACTAGAGGTGTTTATACAGCAGCTACTATGGATCCTAATGTTGCTAGAGCTCAGGTTGCAAGACCAGATAGAGTAGAAGTTAGATCTGGTTATGAAGATTATCTTGCTAAACAACAAGCAATTGCTTCTCAAGTAAATATGGCTGCAGATAAAATTGGACAGACTGCACAATCTACTGCTCAAAAACAGGCTCAATTATCTAACCTTGTAGGCAAAGCTACACAAGCAGCTGCTGCAAATGTAGCAGATGTAGAAGCCAGAAATGTAAGAACAGGTAATCAAACGGAAGCATTACAGGGTAGATATGATGCAGCTAATGCAGCAGCTACAGCAGATGCTGCTACTAAACAATCGTTTATTAACGCTAGTGTTAGGGATAAAGAAACTTTAAATTGGAATGCAATTAGAGCTCAAACTCAAGCTAAGATACAAGAAGCTGAGACTGAAAAACAACAAAGAGCTTTGACTAATACATTGTATCCACAATATGCTACGGACTTTGCACAAGGGCTTCCTTACTTTACAACAGGTAAGGGGCTAGTTCCAGAAAAAGCTGCTCTAACACCAAGTGAGATGTTAGTATCTCCTGAGTTAATGGGATTAAGTGATGAAGCTAAAGAAGCTTACATTCTTAAGAGTATGCCAAAGAAAGCAGCATTAGGAGGATTTATTCCAACATATACTACAATGCCTTATGGTAACTAAACTTTACAAGTTTAATAAACTTTAAAAATTTTAATATATTTATAAAATAAGATTATAATACAATGGCACGTTACCCACAGGGAGTTTCAACATTCATTCCACAGATTCAACCATACCAGGTTGACTTTAATTTTGTGAATAATGTTCTTCAAGCAAAACAAAACCAGTATGATCAAAATTGGAAACAATTAAATAAGTTATATGGTCAGATTTATTATGCGGATTTAACTCATGATGAAAGTAAAGAAAAACAAAAAGCTATAGTTGATCAAATTGATTTTAATTTAAAAAGGGTAGCTAGTTTAGATTTATCTTTAGATCAAAATGTTACTCAAGCTCAACAAGTTTTTCAACCTTTTTATGAAGATGGAAACTTAATGAAAGATATTGCTTGGACTAAAAATACTAAAGGTCAGTTAAATTCTGCAGAAGCATTACGATCTTCATCTGAAGAAGATAATAGAGCTAGATATTGGACAACAGGTGTTGATGCAATTAACTATAAAATGCAAGAGTTTAAAGAAACTCCATATGATCAAATACAATCTGTAGGAAATGTTAAGTATACTCCTTATGTAGATGTAATGAAAAAAGCTGAGGAAGTAACCAAAGAGTATGGTGATAGAGTTACTCCAAGCTTTGAAGGTGGTAAGTGGATTGTAAAAACTACTAATGGTGAACAACTTATAGAACCTTTATCTAAAGTATTAAATCTTAGACTTGGTAGTGATCCTTTTATTAAAGATATGTACCAGACTCAATCTTATGTTCAGAGAAAAAATTATGTAGCATCAGAAGCTGGAAACTTTGGTGGAGATGCAGTAGCTGCTGAAAGAGCTTATTTACAAGATGGTTATGATAGAATGAAAGATCAAACTGTTAAACAAAATCAATCTCTTAAAGATAAGTCAGCTGCATATCAAACTAACATAGATGAATTAGAAAAGAAAAGAAAAGAAAATCCTACAGATCCTCAAATTAATTCTGCTATTAGAGAGCTTGTATATAATAAAGAAATAGTAGATGCTAACTTAGAAAAAAGTAATACACTTGTAGCAAATTATAATAATGGTTCTTCTAATGGAACAACATCCACAGGCTTAGAAGATCCTTTTGCTAACATAGATGTTTTAAGAAGACGTGTAGATTCATTGGTAGCAAATGATCTTTTTAATAGAGATGTTGATCAGGCTGCTGTTACGTATGCTTATAGAAACTACAAGCAAGATGTTGAAGTAAATCAGTTTGGTTTGGCTGATTATAAGTCTGCTTTAAGAATGAAGGAGAAAAAGTATGAGCAAGACAGAAAAGATAAACGTGCACTTGATAAACAAAAAATTGATACAGGTGACTTTAGATTACAAGTTAATCCTGATGGTAGTACTAAGGTAGTTCCTAAAGATGAAAGATTTTATGTATCTGCAGAAACTTTAACTGATCCAGGAGTTACCAAAGATGGTAGTGGAGTAGCTGCTCAACAATCTATAGCTGATGATGAGTATAGAGATAAAATTCTACCTGCATTAGGAACTGAACTAAATGCTATTAATGAAGCTGTAAAGTCAGGAAAGATTAATTCTAGTAATACAGGTCAATACTTTGATGGTCAAAATTTAAATGATCTTGTTAATGCTACACAAAGTGTTGAGGCATTTGATCAAGCAATAAAAGAAGGTAAAATTAAAGGAAATACTAGAGCGGAAGCTTTAAATAACTTAAGTAAATCGCTTGAATCTTTTTATGGTTCAGATAGTAATACAGAAATAATTAAAGCAACATATCCAGGTAAACAAGAAGAACTTCTTCAAGGCTTGCAAACAATTCATGATTACAATGGTTCTATGCAATCTTATGAAGCTTGGAATAATAAAGCAATGGCTTCTATAGCTAAAGATGCAAAAGCCAAGGGTAATTCTGAAGTTGCTGCTTTAGTGACTGATAATGGTCAAATAAGAACTTTGAAAGAATGGGCTCAGAATTTAAGAGATCAAGGTAAAATAACTGAAGATGTTAAAAATAAACTTATAGCTAATAAAGGTAGCAATAAAGAAAAGTATGTTATAAAAAGAGCAACAACGTCACTAAGACCAATATATGGTAAAACTTTAGAGCTTTTAGGTTTACAAGATTTTGCAGGTAAAGGTCAAGGTTTATTTCCAGATGCTTTTATAGGTGGTGATCAAAATACATATGGTACTAAAATTTTGACTGATGTAAATGGTAATGATCTTAAAAGTTACGAAGATGCTAATGCACAATTGAATCGATATGATATTGATTATTTGGAACTTGGTACTTCTCCTCTTATTGGTGCTAATGTTAATTCTGGAGATGCAACTGATATTGCTAATATTCAAGGAAGCTCTGTGGTTATAACAGGTAAAGGCGGTACATATGAAAGGTTTGGTAAAGATATTTTTAGAGATATTAACCAAATGGATTTTAGTGATTCAAAAACTTCTACTTCATATGGTACAGCTGCAAATCCTTCCTGGGGTGACAATAGTCCTGATGATCCTGGTTTTACTTTTGCAAATAAAATGACTAGGGAGCAACAAAGAGGTGTGTTAGACTATATTCAAGCAGAAATGCAGGATACAGATTCAAAAGTTAAGTTTAAAGTAATAGGGTCACCTATTGCAGACAGAAATGCTGACATGTCTTCTGTAACTTTTAAAACTTCTGATCCTAATTTCTGGGATAAGCTTATTGAAAAAACTAAAGAAAGTGAAACTACTCAAGCAGGAATTCTTAGTATAGCTCAAGTAAGTGCATTAAAAAAGAATGGTTTTAGTGTAATATCTGATAGAAGTACTTTTAGAAATGAACTCTTAGCTAATTCTACACAAGGAGCTGTGTTAACTGCTGCAAAAAATAATCCAGATGGAATGTATTCATATACTAATCCATTTAATAAAGATTTTAAAACACAAGTTAAGTATAATAAAGAAACAGGTAATGTAGGGATGTTCCAGACTTATCCAATATTTGATACAGAAACTTTACAGTATACTACGCAAACATTTGAGGAGCCTATTATAAATCCAGGCAATCTAGATAAGAGAGTTAGTACTATGAATACAATGAATTTTATAAATTCAATAACTACACAAAATAATACAACTGCTAATTATGTAGAAAGTTTACGTAAACAAGGTTTATCAGATGATGAGATAAGACAACAGTTATTACTTATGCAACAATAATTTTATGGCTTCTGAAAATGAAAATAACTTTACACCAGGAATAACTGGTAATATCTCAGACCCACAAGTTACTACTCCGTCTGATCCTGCAAATATTACTCCTTTCTATGGTGAAACTCAATTACAGGATAATGTTATAAACTTTCCAATTAATGCTGTATCACCTATGCCTGCGGGTCAAGTTGCCCCTATGATAGGTTCTCCTGGAAATAATATTGTAGCACCACCAACTAAGAGTGGAATGGATGACTACATTAGAGGAACTCTTGCAGACTTTGATTCTACTGAGGGTAAGAATAACTATGCTAAAATATATTCTTATGATTCAGGTCCTTCTAGTAATGCATTCTATGATAGATATGCTGCATTTGGAGAAGAGAAACTTAGAGAAGTTGGATTTAGTCCTATAAGAGATAATGAGGCAAACTTCAATGCTAATACTACTTGGTGGGATAATACTTCTAGAATGCTTTCTAATTCATTTAAACCGCTATTATATTTGGGTGCAAAGACTGGTGTAAAAAGTATGGGTAAACTGCTTCGAGGAGATTTTAGTGCTGATTTAGATGAAGCAAAAGAATATGAGTATTATTCTGCAATAGGCCAAGACACTAGAGGTGGGGCAGGTGCTTTCTTTAATAATACTTTAATGAACTTTGGTTACACCGCAGGTATTATGATGGAAGCTCTTGCCGAAGAAGCTCTCTTAACGGGAGCTACAACACTTTCTGGAGGTATGCTGGGTGGTGTTCAAGCTGCTAGAACAGGTTCTTTACTTAGCAGATTAGGCAAGGTTGGTAAGATGGGAACTATAGGTAAAGGTTTTAAAAATACTTTGCAATCTTTAGGAAATGTAAATGCAGCTAGAAGTTTTTGGAAAAATAGAAATGTTAAAGCTGTACGTGATTTTGTTAATCCTTTTGAAAATACAGTTGATGCAATTAAAGGTATACGTAGAGGAGCAAAGCAAGGTGAAAATTTAACAGGTTTAGCTAAAGGTTTTAAGACAGCAGGTGGTTTTTATAGAGATGTTAGAAACGTGAACATGGCTCTTGCTGAAGCTAGATTAGAATCAGGAATGGTTATTAACTCTACATATGATGAAGGGTATAGAGATTTTTATAAAAAAACTGGTAGAGCTCCAGATAATAATGAGCAAAGATTTATTAGAGCTGTAGCAGAAAAGAAAGGTTTTGAAACATTAATAGCTAATACGGGTCTTATATATGTATCTAATAAAGTAACCTTTAATAATATTACTAGACCTAAAGGGGGTCTTAGTAATTTTATGCGAAATACTAGAGAAGAAATCTATGATGTTGGTGGAGGCAAGTTTGGAAATTATGGTAAGATTCTTTACGATAATACTAAAAAAGCCTTTGCATTTGAAAAAAATAATCTTAAAAACTTAGCCAAAAGCTGGTGGAAAAATCCAGGATTTAAGACAGCTAAAGAAACTGTAGTTTATTTTAAAGGTAACTTTATGGAAGGCCTTCAAGAAAATGCTCAGGAAGCTATTGCAAGAGCTAATGAAGAATCTGCTAAACGTGCTTTAGACTCAGCTTTAGTTAAAGGACAAAGTTATAGTAATGCAGTAAGTGATTGGACTCTTAAAGATCAAGCAGGAATTGAAGGTACTAGTTGGTCAGAATATAAAACTGAATTAGGAAAAGAATGGTCTGCAAGAGGTCTTGAAACTTTTGGATCAGGTTTTCTAATGGGTATGTTTGCAAAACCCTTAAATGGTGCTATACCTTTTTTAGGTAGTCAGTATAATAGAATGTTTAATAAAGCTGAGTATGGAAAATGGGTAGAAACAAAAAAGTTTGTATCTGAAAGCTTAGTTGAGCAATTAAATAATGTTGATATAAATGATTTCTTAAATAGCAGAATAGTAAACTTAGGTACACAATCTAATATTGCTAATGCTAAAGCTAGTCAGAGTGCTTCTACTAAAGAAAACTTTGATACAGAAAACGAGTCTTTTATATCTGCAGTTAGTTTAATGAATCAGACTAGAAGTACTGCAGTTTTTGTTGACAAGCTAAAGTCAATGCAAGAACTTACTGATGAAGAACTTTTAGATGCTATCCCAGGTGATACTAAAGAGAAAGCTGGATATTATAGAGAAAAACTTCAAAAAAGTATAAATAAAATTGAAACTATTGAACAGAGATTTGAAAAAGCCGATGAAATGTTTCCTAATCCTGTACCTACATTAGAAGGTTTAGATAAAACTGATACATATGAGTATAATGCTCAAGTAGCATTACATCATGCTTGGAATAAATCTGTTGAAAACTTTGTATTCTTTAATGAATCTTTTGAAGATATAACTGAAAGAATGAGTACAATTCAAGATACTTACATGCAGGGTAGTAATATAGGACAAAGTGATTATGGAGCTGCTAGAGTTTTATTTGATCCTATGCAAATGAATCAGCAACAGACAATACTTGATCAGGAGATAGATACAGAACAACAAAAAAATAATTCTGATAGAAATAGAATTAATGCGTTAAAAGAGCAAAAGAAAAGTTTAGAAAGCTATAAGAAAGCATTTTCTGAATTTAGAAAATTCTATATACGAGATGACTTTAGACCTCAAGCAAGACAGATACTTCAAGCGCAGAAAGCTGAAGGAGAAGTAACAGAGCAAGAAGTAGATGATTATATAAATTCAGAATTAGGTCCATTAGATGATCAGCAGAAACAATCTGAGATTATTAGAAACTTAAAAAATTCTCATCATAGTTATTTAAGAGCTGTAGCTAAAGGTGTTAATACTACTGTATTAGATTCAGCTTTAGATAGTGGTTTTGAAAAGTTAACAGATTATTACAAGTTAGGTCAAGAGTCAAGAGAGATGTCTAAAATGATAAATATCTTACACGATCCAGCTGGTTTCTTAGAGGTAGTAGATAAGAATCAAAAATGGATGAAGAGACTTTATGATAGAAGATCTGAATACTTTACAAGACTTGTAAATGAACAAGTTGGTATGGTAGAAAACAATGCATTTCTAAATCAACTCGCTGACCAAGGATTATACATGAGTGCAGATGACTTTGCGCAATATGTTAAAGATGGAACATTGCCTTCTGAAATATTTAATGATATTGATAAGGTTGTATATAAAAAAGGTACTCCAGAGTATGAGCAAATTTATAGAGAGTTTTTTATTCCTTATGAAAATCTAAAAAATTTAACTGTAGAAGAAGCAGCTCTTGCTAATGATGATATTTATAAAGCTAAAGTTGCTGACATAAATAAAATGTATGATGAAAAGATTGCTAGTTTACCATTAGAAGATACAAAGGTTACCTTAGCTGAATTTACTGCAAAGAAGGGCCAGACTTACAAGCTTAACGATCTTGTTAAAGATTTAGAAGGTGGTCAGTATATACAAGCTACATATGATGAAAACCAAGATCCTGTTATATTTTACAAAGACAAAGAAGGTAATCTAAGATTTGTTGATGAAAGTGGTGAAATTGTAGATGTTAAAAAATTAAACAAAGAGTTTAAGTATCTATCTGCCGAGATTTACAATATACAAAGTCTTCCAAATCAAAATACTGTAAACTTAATTAATCAGCAAAGGGATGAGGAGCTTGAAAGAATAACACAAGAGTACTTAGAAAATGAGGATTCTGCTAAAGTTACAGCTACGCCAACTAAAAAAACTACAGTATATACTACAGATAGTAATATAGAAGATATGCCTGTAGAATTAAGAAATGCTTTGTTTGTAGAGTTTGATAAGACATTAACACCAGAGCAAAGAGATACCTTAACAGAACAGCAGCAGGAAAATCTTTTTGATAAGTTTGTTAAGCAAGCAAACTTTACAGTTAAAAAAATAATTGATGATTACAATCAAAAGCAAGAAGCTAAGGCTGCTGTAAGAGGAGAAGGTCTAAAAAAAGATTTTGAGTTTAAATTTAATGGTAAAACTATTAATACTAAAGATAAGAATGCTCCTACACTAAGAGCTATACAAACAAGAATGAAACTTCAGGTTGAGTCTTTAGAAGAAAAGAAAAGCAGAACCTTACAAGAAGATGAAAACATTAAGTACTTAAAAATCCAAATAAAAAATTTAGAAGGTGTTATTAATTCTAGAATTAGATCTGGATTTAGTCCTGAGCAGCAGGCTGCAATTGACAAGATACAAGAGCTTAAATCTAAGCAACCTAATTACAAAGTAAAATCTGACGGTTATTATATAGATGGTAAAGTAAAGGAAGGCGAAGCTCCATATAGTAGAGTTACTTCTGTTATTAATCAGTTCTTAGGTGATTATACATACAAAGACAAAGAAAAGGTACAAGAGATATTTGACAGAACATTAGGTCAAGATATAACTGCAATAGATGCATTTATTGATGAAATTAACAAAGCTGGAATATCTGGTGTAGAGCCATACACTCTTAGGGAACTTAAGGTTAGGTTACCTAAAGCATTAGAAAAACAAGAAACTACAGAAACTAGTGTAAAAGATGCTGCAGTTAATCTAGTAGGTGAGCTTACATATGAGTCTTCTAGAATTACAGGTAATTATGTTGACCAGGCAGTCAAAGATCTTTTTGATAAAGGTACAGTACCTGAGTTTAATGAGAATCAGATTAGTAGAGAAGCTTATGATAATCTTTTTGGTCCTGAAGGAATGCTTACTGAGCTTAAAAGAAGAGTTGATAATGGTGAGCTATACATAGCTAGTACAGGTATAGTTGTTTATGATGACGCTCTAAGAATAGCTGGTGAAATTGATTTACTTGTTGCAGATAGAAAAGGTAACATTACTATTGTGGATATCAAGACAGGTCAATCTAGTAAATGGAATGGTTTCTTTAAAAAAGGAAATAAATTTTCTAAGCTTCAGAACTATGGATTGCAACAAACTGCATATGCCAATCTTTTAAATAGAATGATAGGTGTTGATGCTAACATAGCTTTATTACCTATTCAGATAACTAAATCTACTAGTGAAAATACTGATGGTAAAATTGAAAGTGCACAACGGCCTTCTTCTGCAAACTTACTTAGTAGTGAATACTTAATAAATTTAAATAAGGCCGACTTTGCAGAAAGAATTAACTCTGTAATTCCTTTAACAACTGCACCATCTACGGATTCATCATTAGAGAATAAACTTGGTGAAACAGAATCATCTGATGAACAAGATAATGATGCTTTAGAAGATGCTCTAAAACAACCTATTAAGGATGTTAAGATGACTAAGTCAGAAGTCAAAGCATTTAATGAACTGAAATCTCAAATTGCAAAAGCTAAATCTATGGAAGATATAGATACAGTAAATAGAAATATTATGATAGCTGAATTGCAAGGAGAAATTCCAACGGAAGCAGTTTCTGAGCTTAATGAGATTTTAGAAGCAGCTAAAGCAGGTTTAAATACAGGTTCTAACTTTGGAGCTCCATCAATAACCTTGACCAATGTTAAAGTAGGCAGCGAAGTAATTGCTAAATTAGATGTAATAAAAACTAAAGGTAAATCCAAAGGTGATATATTTGTAGAAAAAGATGGTATTGTGAAAGTTTCAAAAATAGATGGTAATAAAATTACAGTTAAATCTAACGATGGTTCAGTTATGACGTTAACTCTTGATCAAATAAATGATAACTATTTATCAAATGATGTGTTAAATGATCCAAAGTCTTTTGAACAAAATGTAACTAAAGAAGAAGAAAACTTTGGTAAAGAGACAACAACTAGTACATCAGAGCTTCTTGCAAATGATGCTAAATTAAAAGAAATAAATGATTCTAATATTTCAGCAGAAGATGCTGAAGATAATTTATTAGGTGACCTAAACTGTCAATTTTAACATGAAAATAACTTGTGCTGTTAGCCCCATACAATTAGAAAAGATATATGCTGCTGTAAGTAAAAAGATGAAGCAAGCTCAATCGGAAAATACTCCATTTGATGCTGATGCATATATGAAAGATCTTTTTAAAAAGATTACAAAAGCAAAAGATATTGATACTGCTGTAAAGTTTTTACAGCCTGTACCACTAATGGTGTTTAAAGCTTATTCAACCTTACCAAACTTTATTAATGATGTTGAGCTAAATGTAGATCCAATACTTAAGCTTAATAAACTTTTTGTTGATCCTAATGTTGGTCTAAGAAATGTACTTAAACATTTTGCTCCACAACAAAGTCAAAGCATTTTGAAAGAAGCTGTGTTTCAAACAGAGTTGACTACCTCTAAGATACCCCCGTCATCTGTAGATAGACTTGAGCCTGTTAGGCTTGAGCCAACCAATGTATTTAGTACAACGTTTCAACAATTTGAAACTCTTGATCCTAATAAACTTGATGAAACATTAGTTGAAAAAAGTTCAGAAGAAAGAAAAGTGTTTTATACTGTATTTAATAATATACAACAAGCTGAAAATGTTCAAGAAGAAGGTGTAACTGGTACTATATCTTATCAAGGAGTAGACGTTACTCTAAAGCCTATGAAGTTATCTGATATGGTTATTGAAGATCTAGATAAGATAACAGGTAACTTTTTATTAAAGTCTTCCGCTATAATAAGAGCGGGAAAGTCTAAGGCAAATGTGATAAACCCAAATGAAGTTATCTTAACTGTATTAGCTGATAAAGAAGGTAACCCTATTAAATTTGATAATAACGGAAACATAACTCAAACAGGTGGGCAGATTGTCTATCAAATGATGAGAAACGTAGTGAAGAAAGGTGGTAAGTATCAACCTGTAAATCTTTATGGATATGAAGTATTAGCAAATAATGTTGCTAGGATTATGGCTGATCAAGAGGTAACTCAAGAAGTTGCTGAAAAGATATTTCAAGAGCAGCTTAAAAGCTTATACGATTTAAATAAAAGCATTCTTAATGGTGATGTAAAATCATTAGCTCTTGTAGGTTTCTCTGCAGGTATAGAGGCCACATATACACAAAAAAGTTTAACATTAGGAACTCTTTCTAAGTTTGGTTTACAGGATTCAATAAGAACCATAACACCGTTAAAATCACAGAATGTATATAAGTCTACAATAAATATAAGAGGTGAGCAATTTACTGTAAACAGACCTGCTCTTGATCAAGCTACTGCTGAAAAAATTGCTGAGGTGTTGATAAATGATAAGTTAAATTATAATGAAAGATCAGCTTACATAAAACAGTTTTTATCTCCTTATACTAAAAGTAGAAAACAAAGAAGGCATGGTATAAAATATTTAGACAATAATAAAACAATCCAGTTTTCTTATTTTGAAGATACTTTTCAAAAGAATCCTACAGAGAAATCAAAGCTTCTAGATTTAAAAAGTCCAGAAGCTAAAGATATTATAGTTGATACACTCATGAATGCTAGTGAGTTTAAAAACGTAAAGTATCCTATAAGCATAATATTTAATGAAAGTAACTTAGCAAGTGATGCTTTTGTAGATTATAATATTGAAACAGGTAAACTTCAAAAATCTAGTATATCTTACACTGATTATCTTGCTTCCTTAAAAGGTGGTAAAATTGATCTATCTTCAGCTAATGCTGAAAAGGTGTTTAATCAATATATGAACTTTGCTATACCTAGTAAAGTAACTAAATCTTTAGAAGATGCTAAAGAAAAGCAACCATCTGAAATTAGAAAAAGAAAAGATGCTCTTGGAGCTTTTGTAAAGAATGCTGGTACTGTAACTACAACTACTATATCTGCAGTAGAAGTTGGTGAGAATTCTTTGACTAATAAACCTTATGCATACATACTGTTTCAATCACCTGTAGATGGTCAAACAATGAAAATCTATCTTGCTCCTCAGTATAAAAATGGAACGGTTCCTATTCCATTTAAAGTAGGTGGATCTATAACATTTGTATTAGAAGAAAAAACTGATAGCAAAGCTAAAATTTTTATACCTGAACTTTTAACTGTAGTAGATAGTAGTACTGGAGAAATTATTGGTAATGTTCAAGAAACTGATTTTGCTGCTAATGAAGAGAGTAGAGTAAATTACTACGAGAAGCTGTATAAAAATAGACAGACTAAATCTAAAGAAGAACAAATAGATAATGCTACAACTAAAGCAGGAACAAATACACCTTATGAAAGAGGTATAGCTAAACGATTTGGTTTAGAAAGATCTGGAACATTAGCTCAAGATAAAGGTACATCTCAGCAAAATA
>Ga0181409_1000038_pt1 | contig 41293 bp, 34 predicted proteins | sample 32SPOviralmetaG_FD_130138 | JGI IMG/M metagenome (GOLD analysis project Ga0181409, IMG submission 130138) | Marine viral communities from the oligotrophic San Pedro Time Series (SPOT) site, San Pedro Channel, CA, USA - 32 SPOT_SRF_2012-05-30 | ecosystem: Environmental > Aquatic > Marine > Strait... | reverse complement strand
GATGGTAGTGGTGAAGCAACTATTACAGTATCAGGAGGAGGAGGAGGAACTGGATCTGGTGTAAATAAATATATTTTTAAAGTTAACTATGGTTCAAGTAATGCTCTTACTGCAGCTTCTCAATTAACACAACTTTCAGGATCTGCAGCTTCAGATAAAAGTACTACTATATCTTATACAGGTACTACTAACAAAATAGATTTTCAGTTCAATGAAGAAGATTTTCCTCCTCATTTTATAGGAGGTTGGTTTTACAATGCTACTAATAATGATTATAAATTCTCAACTTTTGGATTAGGTAATTTAGACGATGCTATAAAAGCAGATGGGTTTACATCTACCATAAGTAATGCCGAAGCAGAAAATAACTTTTTTACATCATTTAAAACAGATACAAGTGTAGAATTAGTTCTTACCCCTGGAAATTATGGGGCTATTAGAAAAGGATCTCCACCACCTCCTGTTAATGCACATGCTTATATAATATTTGTATTTGGATAAAAAGGGTTATTTTAATTATTAAAAATAATATAAAATAAATGAAATCATACAACCCCGAAAATCCAGCACTAACATTAAAAGCAACTTTATCCCAAAGTGCAGGATTTCAGAAATATAATGTAAATGATAATACAGGGTTAGGTCCTAATGGGGTTGATCAATTTATATCTTATTCTCTTACTCTTAGTGACATTCAAACCCAAACTGTAGGAGATACAAGTCTAAGACACACAACAGGAACAGGGGTAAACAAATTGGGGGTATATAATGGTATAGATGTAAAAGTTGGTGATTATATTGCTACTACTGATGGGGGTAGAATATTAAAAATAGTTTCTATATCCGAAAAAAATACTGAAATTGTAAAATGTATTGGAGAAGATACTGGAATGACAGTTGCTAGAACCAATTCAACTAAAAATAACTCTATTAGTCAAGGAGCCACTGTAGTAATATTTGAAGTAAATGATGATGGGCACATGGTATTAGCCATGAACAAAATTACAGATTTTGAAAATGCCCAATATTTAGCTCAAATTGAAAACTTTTTTAAAATATATACTCCTTTTCAAAGGTTTACTTTATATCCTGAAAACACAGGTTCTTTACAATTAGGAGATTTTATAACAATTACTGGATCAGGTACACCTTATACTTTAGCTACAGCTTCACAAGACGATACCGTTATAGGAGTTGTAGCAGATTTATATGGAGGGAATAATGTAAATATCCGTCCTTTTAATAAAATTGTTACTAATTTTGACAAACCAGAATTAGTAATGAATGGGGAAATTGGTACAACTTGGTATTTAAGTGGTAGTAATTACTATACTACAAGTAGTGGAGTAGATACCCAAGCTAAATTTTTTCAAATAACAGATAGTAGAATAGGCCAAACTACAGGTAGTTATCATAATCCTAATTTAAATCAAACTCAATATAATTTTATAATTAATGGGGTTGAAGTTATTCCTGTAGATTCTGGAGGAAGTACATTAACTTTAGATCAAATTACTGGGTCTATAAATACATCTGCTAGTGTAACATTCACCTCAGCATCAGTAGATGTAATAGGAGGATCTAATATAACCATATCTACTGGGGGTAGTGCAGGAACTGGGGGTGCAAATGGTACACTTAGTGATGCTACCCAATTAGCAATATATCTTTCTTCTACAGAAAATGGAGGAACTGGTGATTATCCATCCGCTCCTGGAATATTAGAAATAACTCATTCTTTAGGGGGTAGTGAAACGGATTTCGAAGTACATTTTACAAAATCAAATTTTGAACCCTATAATTATCCAGCTGCTAACGAAGAACAAATATCTTTTGATATTGCAACTGCTGCTTCAACTGCTGGAGTTTCTTTAAGTGCTAGCTTTGGCACTAATACTCTTAATGTTATTGCCCAAGATCAAGGTACTATTATTTTAAAACAAAAAGCTGCGGATGCTTTTGGAGTTAATTTGATAGGAGGCTCTTCAGGAACTGGTTTACCTTCTGGAGAATTTGCTCCTGACGCTGAACAAAGATTTTTAACTTTATTTAGAGAAGATGGGGGAGATGTTTTATTAAGTGGTAGTTGGTTAGACCAATCTGAAGCTGGAGGATTATTTAGCTTCTCAGGTACCCCACCTTTCTTATTAATGTTAGAAGGAGGTTCTATTTCTAGTGGTGGGGAAGATAATGATTGGTATATAGGAGATACATTCTTAACATCATCTAAAGATGTTCAAATTACTGGTTCATTATTAGTAAATAGACAAGATAATACATCTAATTTCTTCTTAATACAATCAAGTAGTTATGATGCATTAAAAATAGATTCTGAAGGTATAACTCGATTTTTTGCTTATGCCAATGAAGATAATCCATGGGCAAGTGCCGATTATGGTGGAATATATTATATGTCTTCTTCAGTTTGGGTTGCAATAGATTAAAAAAATATACATACGTATAAACGATAAACATTTTTTAAATTTTAATTATTAACTAAAACAATTATTCTCAATGGCAACTTGGAAAAAACTAGTCGTTTCGGGGAGTTCGAATTTACAGTTAGATAACCAAGCTGGATATATAACCAGTACATCTATCCACGATTCCTATGCAACGGCTTCAATCAACGGAGTAGAACTAATAGCTTCTAGTCCTACCTCTTCCTTTACCTTTAACACCGCTTCAGGTGAAACTGCTATCAACTTAACGGGAACCCCTGGTACCGATTTAATAGAAATTAGCTTAGCAGACGGAGGTATTAGTAACGACGATTTACAAAACTCATCTATTTATATCTCTGGTAGTACTACGGGTGCAATTAGTACAATTGGATCTGTATCTCTAGGAGAATCAGGATCGATTGCAGTACAGTATGACGATGCTACAGTAGGTGTAAATGGATCAAACGAATTAGAAGTTAAAGATAACAGTTTAACTCTAACTAAACTAGCAGCAGATACAGTAGTAACTGAAGCTGAAGGTATTGCTAATAATGATAATGATACTACAATAGCCACTAATGCTGCTATCATTGATTATGTTACTACTCAAATTGGTGGTGCTAACGATTTAACAGTTGGTGCTGATTCAGGACAAGAATCTATTGATCTATCAGCTGATCAAATTCGATTTGTTTCTGGTTCTGATGGAACTATTGGAGCTGACATTACAAAAGCATCTAATACAGGTTCAGTAACACTTTCTTTAAACACTGGTTCAGACCATTTCTCAGCAGGTGTAAGAGGAAAGATTAGTGTAGCTGATACTACGGGTGCTGCTGGAATTGATTTATCTTATAACGACTCAACAGGTGAAATTAGTGGTAGCTTAGTTAACTCTTCAATTACAATTGGTAGTCACGAAGTATCACTAGGTGAATCTGTAACACTTGCTGAGACAGGATTCAATTCAGGATCATTTAGTGGTTCATTTGAAGGTGATGGTTCAGGCTTAACTGGAATTGCTACTACATTACAAATTTCAGGATCTTTACCTTCTAGTATAACTTCTGGATCTGTTGATTTACAAACTCAAGGATTAACAGTAGCAGGTACTGCTAATGAAGTAGATGTAGTTGCTGCAGGTCAAACTATTACAGTTGGTTTACCAAATGATGTAATTGTACAAAATGACTTAACAGTTAATGGTGATCTAATAGTAGAAGGTACTTCTTCATTCCGACATGAAGACACATTAGAAATTGCAGACCAATTCATCCTATTAAACTCAGGATCTGATGCTGAGTCAGATGGTGGTATCGTAGTACAACAATCTAACCAAGATGTAGGTGATGTATTTGGATTTAAAAATCAAGGTGGTACTCCATCACGTTGGGGAGTTGCTATTGATTTCCATGCTAGTGCTAGTGTATTTACCCCAGATGGGTATGTATCAATTGCTTTAGCAGGAACTGAAAATACAAGTGCTACAATTGCATCTGCAGTACCAGATACTAGATATAATGCTGCTGGTAACATCTGGACAGAAACAGGTGGTGATCAAGACATTTGGATTTATTCATAATCTTTATTATATTATTAATATTTAAATTATGTTTAATCTAAATGGGTTTCAAATCACAAAATAAAGTCATTGGGATTACCCCAAAGAAGATAGCGGAGGAAACTCTGCTATCTTCTACCCTTGGGGAAAATGATAGATTAAAAAAACAAGTTAAAACACTAACTGAATCTAATCAAAATTTAAATTCTCAATTAAGCTTTTTAAAAGATAAAGATGTAAGCTCTCTATCAGAACAAGAACTTATGTTTCTTTTACATTTTATAAAAGAAGCAAGCTTTACAGGGGCACAATTAGAACATGTATTTCAAGTAACTTTAAAACTTCAAAATCAATATAAATTTATTGAAAAAAATTAAAAGAAAGTGGATTAACTATTAGTTAATCTATTTTTTTCTATATTTATAAGTGTATTATAGGCCTGTAAAGGAAGTGGGCTTCGCACAACCGAAGTAACCAACCATAATAAAACTAGTTAATATGCCAAGTTGGAAAAAAGTCATCATTTCTGGAAGTGATGCTGAATTAAACTCTTTAAAAGTAACCAGTGGAATTAATGCCACAGGATCAGTTGATATAACTGGATCTTTAGCAACAACTGGCAGTGTAGGATTTGCACATGATGTAAGTTATAGTAACCCAAGTGGACCTTCAGCATGGTCATCTGGAGGAAATTTAATCACAGCAAGATCCGGTGTAGCAGGAGCAGGTACACAAAATGCTGGTTTAGCAATTGGAGGTTCCCCTTCATTAACTGCTACTGAAGAATATAATGGTAATTCTTGGCAAACTGGAGGAACTTTCCCTAGCCCTGGTAGATTAAATCATGCTGCTGCAGGAACACAAACCGCTGCTGTAGCTTTTGGTGGAGGAACTCCTTCAGCCACTAATGTTACTAAGGAGTATAATGGTACTTCTTGGACTAATGGTGGTAACATGGCTACTGCTAGAGCCCGCCTAGGAGGAAATGGTACTCAAAATGCAACATTAGCTGTAGGTGGTCACTGTACATCTGTAAAATATAGTTGTGTTGAAGAATATAATGGTTCTTCTTGGAGTCCAGGTGGAGCTCTTCCAACAGCAAGAAGCCAAAATTCATCAACTGGTACACAAAACGCAGCATTAACTATAGGTGGTTTTGACACCTCACTTATTAACGCTTCTTTAGAATATGATGGTACTACTTGGTCAGCTGGAGGAACTGCAACTAATGGTGCTAGAGAGGGAGCAATAGCAGGAACACAAAATTCAGCAATATATTTTGGTGGGTTTAACCCCGCAACACTTAGTTGTACTGAAGAATATGATGGGGTTTCATGGACGGCAGGTGGTGCTTTAATTAATGCAAGAAATAGCCATGGAGGAGCAGGTACATCAGATGCTGGTTTAGCTTTTGGTGGTACAAATCCATCCCCGTATGTTGTATATTCAGCAACAGAAGAATATTCTCCTGGTGTAACTATAATTACAGGTAGTTATACAACTTTTACCTACTCAAAAGAAGATGGAGATATAGAATCAACAGGTTCATTTGATATAAATCTTAATCGTGTAGTTAATTCAACAGGAAGCTTTTCTATTCAAGGTCTCCCAGAAAAATCTTCAGAGGATACAGTACTAGTAATCGATAGCGATGGTATTGTAGGAACTAAAGAAGCAGCAGCAACATCAGGTACAGGTGGTACCTCAGGTACAAGTGGTACATCTGCTACTTCAGGTACATCAGGTACTAGCGGTACATCAGCCACTTCAGGTACATCTGGTACAAGTGGAACTTCTGCTACAGATGGAACCTCAGGTACAAGCGGTACATCAGGTACAACAGGTACAAGTGGAACAAGTGGTACAAGCGCAACTTCAGGCACTTCAGGCACTTCAGGTACAAGTGCTACAGATGGTACCTCAGGAACATCTGGTACTTCAGCTACTTCGGGTACATCAGGAACAAGTGCTACAGATGGTACTTCAGGTACAAGTGGAACTTCAGCCACAAGTGGTACAAGTGGAACAAGTGCTACAGACGGTACATCAGGTACTAGCGGTACCTCAGCTACTTCAGGTACTAGTGGTACAAGTGGAACAAGTGGTACTTCAGGTTTATTATCTTTAACTGGTACTACAGATAATGGTGTAATTACCTTAAATGGGTCTGCTCCAAGTGCTACAGTTGAATCAAATATGACATTTGATGGATCAACTTTATCTATAACTGGAGACATAGAAGTAACAGGAACTGGTTCATTTGGAATGATCCATACTATATATGAAACCGCCTCGGTAATTTATTCAAGCGGTTCAACTAAATTTGGAGACACATTAGATGATACCCATGAATATACAGGATCCGTTTCTATTACAGGGTCTTTATCAGTAAAAGATTTACAAGAACAATCTTCAGAAAGTACAATATTAGTAATAGACAATGATGGTTTAATAGGATATAAAGAATTTGATGGCACTTCAGGTACTTCAGGTACAAGTGGTACAAGTGGTGTTGCATTTGTTTTTGAACAAACATCAGCTTCAACTACATGGACTATTAATCACTCTTTATCTTCTTCATTATTAAACGTAACTGTAACAGATTCAGATAAAAATGTAATAATTCCTTATAATATTGATCTATCTGATAATAATCAAGCTGTAATAACCTTTATTGAAGACCAAGCTGGATATGTTATATTATCAAGCTTAACAGCTAATCCTGCAGGTACAAGTGGTATAGACGGTACTTCAGGTACTAGTGGTACCTCAGGTACATCAGGTACTTCAGGCACAAGTGGTACCTCAGGAACTTCTGCTATAGATGGAACTTCAGGTACTAGTGGTACATCAGGTACAACAGGTACAAGCGGTACTTCTGGTACTTCTGCTACCTCAGGTACATCAGGAACAAGTGCTACATCTGGTACAAGCGGTACAACAGGTACATCAGGTACTAGTGGTACCTCAGCTACAAGTGGTACTTCAGGAACTTCTGCTATAGATGGAACTTCAGGTACAAGCGGTACTTCTGCTACAGATGGTACCTCTGGTACAAGTGGAACAAGTGCTACAGATGGTACCTCAGGCACATCTGGTACCTCAGCTACAGATGGTACCTCAGGAACTAGCGGTACTTCTGCTACAGATGGTACAAGTGGTACATCTGGTACTTCAGCTACTTCAGGTACTAGTGGTACAACAGGAACATCTGGAACAAGTGGTAATGCAGGTACATCAGGTACAAGTGGAACCTCAGGTAGTGATGGTACATCTGGCACTTCAGCTAATGATGGATTAGATGGTACTTCAGGAACATCTGGTACTTCTGGTGTAAATGGAGGAGCAGGAGCAGATGGTACTTCTGGAAGTTCAGGAACCTCTGGTGCATCAGGAACATCTGGCACTTCAGGTACTTCAGGTACTAGTGGTGGAGGTGGATATGTACATACTCAATCGTCTGCTACTACTAATTGGAGTATTACTCATAATTTAGGAACAAGACCTTTAAATGTAGATGTTGTAGATACTAATTACAATTTAGTAATTACTGAAGATATTTCCTTCCCTACAATTAATACAGCAACAATTGCTTTCCCTTCATCACAAGCGGGATATGCTATATTCTCAAGTATTTCAGCTTCATATTTAGATTCTGCAACATTCCCTAATTTACAACAAGTAACAGATGTTGGAAATGAAACTACTAATAATATTATAGTAACAGGATCTAATAATGATAAAGTTACTTTAGGATTTAATGGAGCAATCACAGCTTCAGGAAATGTAATTGCTAATAACTTTATAACTACTTCAGATAGAGATTTAAAAGATAATATAACTGCTATTGCAGGTAGTTTAGAAACAATAAAACAATTTACTGCTTACACTTACACAAAACATGGAGAACCTGATGCTGGTTTTATAGCTCAAGAAGTTCAAGAAGTTCTACCATACGCCGTATTTACTGGTGGTGACGGGTATTTAACTATGAATGACCGACCTATATTAGCCCACCTCCATCAAGCGGTAATAGAACTAGAAGAACGCATTAAAGCTATAGAATCAAAACTAGGTTAACATGGGTGTACCATATACAGGATCATATGAGATGTTTGGTGCTACAACTACTGAATCAATTGCAGGTGGAGTTGAAGCAGGGGGAGGTACTATAACAGGTATAACTGAATTTTCAGGTTCTACTTCTTCACTCATTTCAGCTTCTTATATTAGTAAATTTGATGAATTATCTATAAGAGGAGCAAGAACTATATCTGATATTAACCAATCCCTTCAATATAGAGGTTATCCTTTAGATGATTGTCTTATATCTTGTAGTTTTGTAGAAGTTGAATTAGAAAATGTTGAAATTAATTTTAAAACAGATTTCCTATCAGATATAGCTTCTGGATCTGTAGAATCAAACTCTACTTCCTCAATTGATTTTGTAAGGGTAGATACAGTTGAAGGTGCTAGTGTAAGTGCTACTGCTTCTGCTTTTCAAAATAGTATATTTTTAGGTTGGAGTTCTACCCCTATTTCTTTAGCAGGTAGTTTTCTTATATTTGGGAGAAATCTTCAAAATGCACTTTTATCTTTAAATACAATTTCAACTAGTTTTACTTCTTCTTTTACAATACCAAATGTAGACGATCCTACTCAAGTTATAAATTATTATGCTATATTTGATTCTAATGTAACTAAAAGAACATATTGCTATAATTATAATGATAATTTAAATGATATATGTTTTAGATGTAACAGAAAAATTGATGTATATTTTAATAAAACAAGCTTTTCAGGATCATCCCCAACTAATTTAACTTGGTATTTAGATAATAATTTAAGTTCTAATGCTTTAGATGGATATTATTACCTTTCAGGGTCATTAAATCCTACAGTATATAATGTAACAAGTGGAAATGCAACTTATTATCATAATTGTGATGGAGAAACAATTGTATGTTCTTAAAAAAATAAATTATGGCAAGAATATTTGATGTTAGATCGCAAGAAGGAAATGCTAGTGGAGAGTATACTATATACTATAATGAAGTTAATGTTAGTAATATAGCTACTATTTCTTCATCAGGTAATCCTGCTCAAGATATTCCTTTTTCTAATTTATCCTCAGTTACAGGACTTAGAATTATAGTACCAGATAATACTACTAAGTTTATTGTAGTTGATGAAAATGGTTCGTGTAGTAATATCCAAAAAGATCAAGCTCCTCTTAGTAATTCTGGTTCTTTTTGTTTTACTAGTAATCAGTATAATGGTGGTTTATTAGGATTTGATTCTACACTATCTAATCTTGTGGATGACCAATCAGTTTGTCAAAGGTATACAGCAATAACTAGTAATATACAAGGAGGATTTGCAACTACCCCTTTAAATTATATAGATTGTGATGGTAATGACCAATCTCATAATATGGCCCCATTTGAAGAATTTAGTTTTTGCGCTTCAGAACCACCAGCTTTTAACCCAAATTTTACATATACTGATACAACCCCTTGTAATGTACATTTAAGTTTTAGTAATAGTGTATTAGGTAATATTCCTAATTCTAAAATAATAAACATTGGAGGAGTAGATACTCCTGTAATATATGACCAAAATCAAGATACAAAATTATATTTATATAAAGCATTAACTAAATCACCAATAAAGTATGAATTAGTAGGACAAGGAGGTTCACCTTATCTTAGTAATGGTAAAAATACTCTAGAAACTTTTACTTCAACAAACTATCAATATATAACGTCTGTAAGCTATAACATAATAGAAGTTCCCCAATCTTTTGGAAATATTTGGATAAGTGGAAAAATTAATCTTGATGAAGATACTAGTTCTAATATTTCATTCACCCAATTGAATTTAAATGTATTCCCTTTAGCAGGCTCACTTCTTTCTTCAGGTGGAGGCTATCAAAGTATTTCTGCATATAATTCATCAGGAGACAAATACACAGATGGTATAAGATTATCTCCTGGAAGGTATTGGATGAGTTTTCACGCTAATCAAAGACATATAGTATGTGAAGGAACTAATCCTACCCCATGTACTGGGTCTTTAACTACCTATAATCTGTATTATACAAATGATAGTACAACGGCACCAACTACAAGTTCTTATACTGATTTAATCCCTACAGAAGCTAACTCTACTTTTTATTTTACTAAAAATGGAGATAATTCATCTGTAACCATAGAATCTGGTAAAACTGAATCTATATGTGCTGATCATGATAGTATAACAGTAGGGGGTAAAGGGCTTATAAAAGAAACTAATGAACTTTGCCAAACAGAAGAAATACATAAATTAGTATTTTATACTGTTGGAAATAAAATTCTCTCTACTCCTTCAGCTAGTATTAATATAATTAGAAATGATTTATCTTCCCCAAATAACATTGTAATATCTGCTAGTAATGTTCCTGGAATATCCCTAAGTGGAGGAAGATTATTGGAATATGACATATCACAGTATATGACTGGATCAGTTACTGCTAGTATGGGTATAGAAAAAAGTGTATGTATAGAATATCAAATATGAAATATTTATAAATAAATTAGATGTCACAATATGTTCCTTTAAACTTCCCGGACACTAATAATGGGGTTTTATATGATAGCTCAAAACCTTCATATGTTAATACCCAAGATGCTAGTTATCCTAAAAATTTAAAATTTGCTAATCGAAAATTAACTTTAGATTTAGGAGGAACTGACTATGGCATAACTAAATTTAGATTATCTTGGTCAGGAAATATACAATATGGTTCTATTTGTTTTTACGATGCAGATGGAAGTTTAGTTTCAGTTTCAGATGATATAGATAATTTATATAAAGTTAGCTTTCCCCCTGAAGCTTATATTGAAAATATATTTAAGGATGAAAATAACACAGGATTTTCAAAAACCTTTTATGTATGTGTAAATGGAGATCCAGGACAAAAAACAGATAAAATAAATATTGAAATATCAGTTGCAGCTAAAAATCCATCTTCAGCTACTGTACAATTATTTATAGATTGTTTACATTCTCCTATATATGAATATGAAACAGGGGTTCATGTTTATTCACCTTATGATGCAGGGGCAGAACAATCTACTTTAACTACTAAATTATATTCAAGGATTCCTATAAGTAATTGGATAGCTAATAGTACTACTATATATTCATCTCCAACTTTATCAAGTCCTGCTTTAAATTATTATTATGGATATGAAGGTAAAGTATACCAAATAGGATCTGAATTAAATAGAGCATATGGTACAAAAACTAATCTAAAAGCCACTAAACCCAGTTTTAGCAGTAAATTTAGTACAAAAACCGTAACAGAAGGTCCTAAAGATTTTTATAATTCTTCAAATGAAACTTCTGCCGCCTGTGTAGAACCTTTATATGAAGGGTTAGGCAAAATTTCAAAAATATCAAATACTAGTTCTTTAGATCAACCTCAACAATATAGGTACTATATGGGGTATGATGTTACTACACAACGTGAATCAAATGATAGTGTATTTACAGAATACCATTTTGGCGATAAAAAACATTATCCTATAACTGGATTTCAACATTCAACCCAAAAACTTCTAACACATCTTATTTCAGGATGGGATAAAAATGTTAAAACAGGAGGAACTCTTTTACTTACTGCTTTGGGTATTGGGGGGTTAGCTTTAGCTATTCCTTCTTTAACTGCCGTTGTAGCTAATGCTTCATTATCCGTATCTATATTTTTAAATGGTTTAATAGGTCCCTTTTCACCTACTCTTTTAAAATTTGGTACTGCTATTTCTTCCGCTTTAGGTCCTATTGGGGGTATAGTTATAGTTGCCCTGCTAGCTTTATTATTTATATGGGTAGCAATTAATTATTTTTCTAGAAAAACTAAATATTACAATGAACCTTGTTTAGATTTTTTACACCATTTTGCTCAATCCCCTTACCTTAATACAGGAAGTGTCTTATATAGAGATAATGATTTAAGTATAATAAATAATGGGTATTATAGTGATGGAGCTTACTATTATTTACAAAGCGCAGGGTCTATAACAAATAAAGAATTATCTTATACTATTGCTTTAGTAAAAAATGATCCTAAAGAACTTAAATATCTAGAATCAATAAAACCTGATGATCCTACATTAGTAACTGACCCTGCAAAATTATTTTTCCTCCCTTACACATCAGGAAAACCTATGCCTTATTGTGGTGGAAGTACTATATACTATAGTGCTTATAGATCTTATCTTCATACTACTACTTGTTGTGATTTTGAAACATGTGACCCTGTATTAATAGAAATGCCCTATGGTTCTTTTACTAGTTGTATTAGCCAAGCAGATGCAGATGCAAAATCAAGTCAATATCATGATATAGCTATTGGAATAGCTCAAACCCAAGGAAATTATACAACAGCCCAAGAAGACCCAGATTATTTTCAAGCTCATTTCACTCATGAAATTAAAGATGAAACTAAACCTACACTTGCTAGTGCTTTCTATACAGGATCTCTAGCAGTTGGTACTAATTTATATTATGATGGGTTTGGTTGTCAAAAAGTTCTTGATGGTTATTATGCAACTGGAAGTTCTTTTTATTATAAAACTTTTTATCATACTACTAACGGAGCAATAGATGATATTCAATATATAACAACTTCAGGAAGTAGTGCAACTGATAGTGGTTTACCTATAATTTATACTAATCAATCATATTCTAGTAACTGGTTTATTTCAGGTTCAAATGGAAGAAATTTAAAAAATTATACACAAGAATTTTGGAACAATTATAATTCTCCTGATCCTTTTGATACTACTACTGTTTATAATAATGGAGTTTATGAAGTTGTAAAAGGATATATAACATCTGCTTCATATAGCAGCTTTTATCAATTTCCCAATTTCACAGATACTGGTTCTGTTAGTGAGGTAAGTTCCGGATACTATTTAGGTTTAAATGATTGGTTAGACCAAGAACCTTTTTATTATCAAGGAACTGGAACTACTATGTCTTTAAATGCAGCTGATGATTGTACTTATGGCTTAGGAAATAATAATAGAGGTTTTTATATCCAATCAAAAGAAAATGGCAGCCTTACCTCAGTAGGAAACCCTGTAGATATAGAATATACAGTAAATTATACTGCTAGTTTTGTAGGGGAACCAAGTGAATATGTTGTTCCTATTAATAATGAAATAACTAATGTAGTAAATGTTACTACTGCTAGTAATTCAATTGCAAGTTCTACTCAAAACTTCAATGGATTTTTTGTAAATAATGGAACATTAATGGTATGTGTAAGTTCTCCAACAAATGACGTAGGAATATATAGAAGCACTGATTTTTCTAATTGGAGTAAAGTTTTATCTCATAGTGATATTGGAAATCATAATTATAATGATTTTGCTTCCTCCGGAGATACTATACTTGTTGGTGGATTTTTTAAAATGTGGAGATCTACAGATAATGGACGTAATTGGTCTGAAGTTCCTTCTATGGCACTTAAATATATAGAAGAAATAGAAATGGACTCTAATATAGCAATTGCTGTAACAAGTGGAGGTTTGGGAAATTCTTATTATTATTACTCCACAGACTATGGTTATACTTGGTCTTTAAAAAACTTTGCAAATTCTAGTGGGATAAGTGCTGGAGATACCCTTCATAGTATTAAATATTCTAATGGAGTATGGTTTGTAACTAATAAAACAGACAAATCAGTTTTTTCTACAAGTACCCCAAGTGATGGTACTTCTTGGGAAAAAATAAAATCTTTATTTAGCTTTAATAGAGTAGGTAGATTATCTAAAGTTGGTAATGTTATTATCCAACCAGTACAAGATACAAATTTAGGATCTTCAGATGTAATGAACCAAATATATGGATGGCAAGTAAATGATAATGGTAATATTCAAGAATTATACGGAGGTGCTAATACCCCTATTACATATGGTCTTTTTGGAGGAGTTAGCAATTGGGATAAATTTAAATACTTCGCAGGTAAAAATGAAACTGAAGTTGTTGCTATATCAGCTACAACAATAAATGAACTTCTCGTAATGAGACATATAACCAAAAATCCATATGATTATACAGAATTTAACCCAATTACAAATCCTTGGACATTTGCTTCTTCTTCATTTACTGAAAATCATCTTTCAGGGTCAGGGGGTACATTTAATAGTGGTCCTAGTGCTATTAATGGATTACCCATATTTTATGATGAAGCAACAACTTCTTACTATTTTACAACAGGTGAAAATAGTAATGCTAATATAGTTAGAATATCTGGATCAGCTTATGATTCTATTATAATATCAAGTTCATATAGTGATAGGATTATTTTAGATGAATATAATAGTAAAACTAGAGTAGAATATAGTTCATCTATAACCCCAAACTCTACTGTAAATAATATAACATTAAAAATAACTTCTAGCAATCCTTCAAATAATATTTTATATACTACATCTTCATATGAAAGTTGTTTTACAGATGATCAGATTAATTGTGATGTAACCTTTGATGGATTAACAGATAATGCAACCACATCTTTTCCAAGAACTCAAATAGTAGATCTAGGATCAGGAACAGGTGATGTTTATTTTTATATAACAGCATCCCAATCTCCTGTAAAAACCATAATAGAATGGAATGGTAGTGAAGTAGTGAATACAGGATATATTGGTGCTTCTAGCTATCAAACTCCTTTAGACGATATTTTATCTGATAAAGGTTTATCAACTGAAACTATAACTTCTATTAGAAATACTAGTTCAATATTTAATAAAAATTCAGCATCACCATCAACAGCAACAGTTAAATTTTTCGCACCAATTCCCCCAGCTAGTTGGGAATATAAACTAGATTGTCCCACTTAATAAACATTTAATTTAATTTAGATATTTATAATAAATCGATTTTTACTAAAACATGGCATATTTAAAAGGAGTAGACCTTTCAGGTAGTAGTGATATTTCAGGATCAAAAGCAATAGTAAGTGAAATAACTGGTTCATTTATTACAGGTTCCTTCACTGGGGACGGTTCAGGATTAATTAATGTGGTTGCAGACGGAACAATATCTAGTTCTGCTCAAATATCTTCTGATATATCTGGGTCCTTTACCTCTACTAGTGCTTCATTAGCTAGTGATATTTCAACAAATGTTAGTAATATTTCTAGTTTATCTTCCCAAACTTCATCTTATGCTACTACAGGTTCTAATACCTTTACGGAAACTGTAACTTTCTCAAGTGATATTATAGTACAAGGAACAGCTTCTATTAACCACTTAGAAACAATTTATGAAACTGCTTCTATAATCTATTCAAGTGGTTCAACAAAATTTGGTGATACTTTAGATGATACCCATGTTCGTACAGGTAGTATGTCTATTACAGGTTCTTTATCTATAAATGGAACAGAATATACTGCTGCAACCTCAGGAACTTCAGGTACCTCAGCTACTTCAGGCACAAGTGGAACAAGTGCAACATCAGGTACCAGTGGTACCTCAGCTACTTCGGGTACATCAGGAACAAGTGCCACATCAGGTACAAGTGGTACTTCTGCTACAGATGGTACATCTGGTACATCTGGTACTTCAGCTACTTCGGGTACATCAGGAACAAGTGCAACATCAGGTACTAGTGGTACCTCAGCTACTTCAGGCACAAGTGGAACAAGTGCAACTGATGGTACCTCAGGTACAAGTGGTACTTCTGCTACTTCGGGCACAAGTGGTACTTCAGGTACAACAGGAACATCAGGAACTTCTGGTACTAGTGGAATAGCTTATGAACACGATCAGTCTTCTGCTTCAACTACTTGGACTATTAATCATGCTTTATCATCATCCTTACTAAATGTAACTATAACTGATGCTAATAAAAGTGTTATCCAACCTACAAGTATTGATTTATCAGATCCAAACCAAACAGTAATTACATTTTCAAGCGCAACTGCTGGATATGCTATATTATCAAGCATGACAGGAGATCCTGCAGGTACAAGTGGTACAGATGGTGCTTCAGGTACATCAGGAACCAGTGGTACATCAGGTACTTCAGGTGAAACGACTGTTTTGAATATAGCAAGTGGTAGTACCCATGTAGGAACAGCAGATTATTTATTATTCTCTGGATCTTCTGTACAAGGAGTAAGTATTACTAATTCAACAGCTTCTGTTACTCTTACAGGAGGAGAAGGAAGTGGATTCCCATTTGAAGGAAAAGCAGAAGTAACAGGATCAGTAAATGTATCAGGTTCAGTAAGCGCCTATTCATTTAATATAGATGATAATGCTACAGGTCAACCCTCATTATATTCGGCAACAAACTTAAATTTAAGTGCTTCTAGTGCAGTTATTGTTACTTCTTCCCCATTAAGAGTAGCTTCATTTACCAATTCAGAAACAGGAAGTTTATCTAATACAACAGGGGATATAATATTTAATACTACTAGAGGAAAATACCAAGCATATTCAGGATCAGAATGGTATGACATTTTACAACCTGAAGACAAGTATGATGAAATTGCTGTAACAGTAGTAAATGATGGGGGAGATAAATATGCTTTTGATAATGTAACAGCCCCTAAATTATCTCTTAATAAAGGTACCACTTATAGATTTGATCTATCAGATAGTAGTAATAGTGGTCATCCTTTTGCATTTAGGTTACCTGATGATACTTCATATACTACAGGTATTACAACAGTAGGTACAGCAGGTAACGCAGGTGCTTATGTAGAATTTGATGTAGATTTTGCTACTTCAAGCTCATTAAAATATTACTGTACCGTTCATGGAAATGGAATGGGCAATACAATTCAACTAATTGATTTATATGATTTAAAAGCTAGTGGATCATTTAGTGGATCAATAACAGGTGATCTTACAACAAATACCATACACCATGATGGAGATTCAGATACTTATATTGATTTTGGCTCTGATACAATAAACTTTAATGCAGGTGGGGAAAATATGTTCCTCATAAGAGAAGGATATTTTGGAGTTACAGATGAAGTTGTAGTTAATCCTGGTCAAAATAATACAGATTTTGCTATATTTGGTAGTAGTATACAAAACCTATTTCGTTCAAATGTAAGTACTAATAGAATAGGTATAGGTATAGCACAACCATTAGCCCTATTACATGTTGAAGGAAACATAACTTCATCAGGAAATATTGGGACCATTGGATCTATAACAGGATCAGATGTATATATAGACGATTGGGGTTCTGTTTCAGCTTCTTTAGCATCAGCAGGAGGAGGAGGTAGTGGGGTATCTTCTATTATAGCAGGTACAGGTATATCAGTTGATCAATCTACTGGAGATGTTACTATATCATCTACAGGTGGTGGATCAGTAGATACTGGTTCTTTTTATATATCATCATCTGTAAACTTAAATACTATTACCTTTACTCAAGGAGATGGTACAACTGAAAGTGTAACAGTAGATACAGGTTCAGGTGGTGGAGGTGGAGGAGGAAGTGATTTTCCTTATACCGGAGATGCTGCTATAAATGGTGGGTTAAATGTATCGGGTAGTGTAGATTTTGCCTATTATCCTTCTGGTATAACATGGACAACTGGAGGATCTATTAGTGTTAGTAGACAAAATGGATGTGCTGGTGGTACTGGGACAACTAATGCTTATGTTTTATTTGGAGGTTCCCCTGCATTTTTCCCTACCAGTCCTGTTCTTGGGATGCAAACAGAAGAATATAATGGTAGTAGTTGGGCTGCTGGTGGTGCTAAAATTAATGCTACCAGTCAAAATGCTTCGGCAGGTACACAAAATGCTGCTTTAGCAGCTGGTGGAACTGCAACAGCTGGAAATTGTACTTGTACTGAAAAATATGACGGTACTAGTTGGTCTACATCTACAGCTACCCCAATTGTTGGGTTAGAAAGAGGTGCAGGTACACAAAATGCCGCTTTAGTTTTTAGTGGATATAGCAACAACCCTTCTGCCAATGCTATGACATGTACTATTGAGTTTGATGGTAGCAGTTGGTCTTCAGGAGGTAGTTTAAATACAGGTAGAAGATGTTCAGGTGGAGGAGGATCACAAAATGCTGCTTTAGTATCAATGGGAGCTAAACATCCATCTACTAATACTTGTGAAACAGAAGAATACAATGGTACTTCTTGGTCATCAGAAGCAAATATGATTTACTGTACAACAAACCATGGTTTTGCTGGAAATCCCGATCAAGCTTTAACATTTGGAGGTCTCCCTCCTTCTCCTGCACCCGGACAAAATTTTTCCCATGCATATGATGGAACCACTTGGACCGCTGGTAATAACCTTCCAGGTCCCGCTATGCATTCTATGGCTAGTACCCCTAATGGTCTAAATTGTGATGCTATGGTTGCAGGAGGAAGTAGCACTACTGGTGTTTATCATGCCGCTAGTAACCAACAAACTGAATCGTTTAATTATAATAAGTACACAGGAAAAACTACTGTATCTTGTCTAATTGAAACCTCAGCCGAAAGGTATAAAGATAATGTTAAACCTTTAGGATCCCAATTACATAATGTATTACAACTCCAACCTGTAGAATTTAGCTGGAGATCAAACCAAAAACAAGATATTGGGTTTACTGCTGAGTCTGTTAAAAATATATATCCTAACTTAGTTTCTGAAAACAGTAAAGGAGAAGTAGAAGGAATGAATTATTCTAAAATGGTTTCTGCCCTTGTAAAATCAATTCAAGAACAACAGGAACAAATAAATATTTTAACTAAAAAATTAGATAATTTAACTAAATAAGCTATGAGAGTACATCAACCAGGAGTTACGGGTTCTTTAAATGTCACAGGTTCACTTTATGTTTGTGGTTATTCTAACCTATATGAAGGAGATACTCCATATGCCCCTTATGCTTTACAAACTTCTGGAAGTGTAGAACTTTCATATTATGGAGTAGGTCCTAATCCTGTAGCTTGGGCTGTTTCAACAGCATCTCCTGTAGGAACCCAACAAGCAGGTAGCGCAGGAAATTCTGCTGGCGCAGGAATTCTAGGTGGAACTTATCCATCAGCAGTATCCCCAACTAGTCCAATCCAACCTCAACAAAAATCCTTTCAAGTATGGGATGGTTCATCTTGGTCTACCTCAAATACAATGTGTAGAGGTGGGTTTAAATGTGCATCAGGTGGAACAGCAAATTCTATACTTGCTATGGGGGCTCTAGGGTATATTAATGAAACTCCTCCTTATTCCTCTTGGAAAGAAGCAGAAGTTTACAATGGTAGTAGCTGGAGTACAATAAGTGATATTCCTAATTCTACAGCACCTGCTTATTCAGGTATGTGTGTTGGGGCTTATCTTATGGGTGATGCAACAAGTGAAAACAGTGGATTTTTAGTTGGGGGTTATGATCTACCTAACCTTTCCTCACCATCTATGGCATGTGGGCATTTAAATTATAATGGTTCAGCATGGAGTACAGAAACTGATATGCCTTCTGTTAGAGCAGGAGGAAACGCTTCGGGTGCAGTAAATGATGGTATTGTAATTGGTGGGTGGATTAATCCTAGTTTTACAGATACCCCTACTACAGTGGAATATAATGGAAGTGCCTGGTCTAGTGGAGGAAATACTAGTGTAATTAATCGTAATTTTGCCTCTAGTGGGGTTGATACTAGTTGTGTTCTTATTTTTGGTGGACCCGCTCCTGCTTCTCCATGGAATACAACAGCTACTGAAGAATATAATGGTAATAGTTGGTCAACTGGTCCTAACTTAAATGTTGAAAGGAGAGATCTAACAGGAACAGGAACAGGAATATCTACAATGGCACATGGAGGATATGCCCCACCTAACTATTCAAGGCAAACATCAACGGAAGTATATGAAAACTCTAGTGCATGGAGATCTGGGTTTCATTTCTGCAGATCAACAGGAGATGTAGTTCAAAAATCCGCTGTAATTTTAACAAAAGTATCTTCTAGTTATGACTATGCTGATGATACTGCTGCAGCCTCAGGAGGAATTGAATTAGGAGGATTATATAGAAGTGGAAGCTTTGTAAAAATACGATTAGAATAATAAATAATAAAATATGTTAACTTATAACCCTACTATAACTGGATCTTTAATTTTAAGCGGTAGTTTTAATGTTTGTGGTCAATCTAACAATACTTTTCCCTCTGCCTCTTATGCTATAACTGCTTCATACGCTGAAAATGCTGGTAGTGGTGGAGGAGGAAGTGATTTTTCCTCTGGATTAATATCTACAGGTTCAACTATTATATCTGGTAGTTTAATAGTAAGTGGAAGCACAGATTTTCAATTTTTATCCTCTTCGGAATCCTCAACTACTTATGGAGCTGGAGTTTGGTCAACTGTTAGTAGTGTTCCACAAGGGAAAATTTCAGGAGGAGGTTCTGGAACTACTAATGGTGCTTTATATTTTGGAGGAACTGATGATCCTACTTATTCATATAATGGAAGTGCTTGGTCTCAAGAAGCTAATCAAAACCATGCTTCAACAGGTACTGGTGGAACAGGAGCCTCAGAAAATGCAGCTTTAAAATTTGGTGGTACATTCCCATCTCCCTCTATCCCTACTTATAATAATTGTACTGAAACTTATAATGGCACTTCTTGGTCAGCTGCAGGTGCTTTAACAAATTGTAGTTTTTATACTCAAGGTTATGGAACAGTTAATGCAGGTTCACAAACTGGAGGATATGCTCCACCTAGTTATGGAACGAATCAATTCCACTCTCAATATGATGGTAGTAGTTGGAGTTCTGCAACAAATCTACCTGCTAATAGAAGCCAAGCAGGATCTGCAGGAACCCAAAATGCAGGACTTGTTATAAAAGGTTTAACCTCTCCTGGATGTTTTTCTAATAATGTAGAATGGAATGGAAGTGCTTGGTCTACAGGAGGAACCACCCCTAGTGGAGCTGCTAGATATAATGCAGCAGCAGGAACACAAAATGATGCAGTTCAATGGCATAATTTGTGTACTGATTGTTATAATGGTACATCTTGGTCTTCAGCTAATAATATGATACTTAGTAAACAAGGTGGAACTAATAATGTAGGAGTTTCAACAGCAGCTTTAAGTATAGGTTCTTATCAACAATCTACAGCTACATCGGCAACTAATGTTCAAGCATTTTTATCTCCTGCTACTCCTGGAACCACTACTATTACTACTGGATCTTATTTAAGTACTACTGATAGTGGGTTTATTACCTTATCAAGAATATCTTCTAGTTATGATTATGCTGATGACACAGAAGCTGCTAGTGCAGGTATTCCTCTAGGAGGATTATATAGAAGTGGAAGCTTTGTAAAAATACGATTATCTTAACATATTTATAATAAAAATAATATATCATGGCATTAAAATATTATACATCTACCAATACAGGAAAAGGATTCATTACTCATGAAGATAATTCTGCAGCTCATATAGCAGGACATCCTGGTAGTTTATGGTCAACAGAAAATGAATTATGGGCTAGTAGAGTAGAAGCCGAAGAAAAAACATTAGAAGAAGCTCAAGCTATTATTAGTGCATCTATAGATGGGTTATTTTTTGAAGAAGGAGAATTAAGTGGTTCTGCACTTACTTATGACCTTCCTAGAGAATAATTTGGAATATCTTAAATAAGTTTTTATATTAATATTAAAATAAAGTTATATATATGGCCGAAGAAAAAAATCTAGTTATAACCGATGATTTAAAACCTATATTAGGGGTTTTAAAACAAGAAGATGCTAAAGCAGTTATTGAACTCAAAGAGGAGCTAACAGATAACTGGCTCAAAAAACAAATATTCCGTACCGAAACTGAAATGAGAATTTCAGTACTTAATGATGGTAAACATCCAACATCCGCATCTAAATATTGGCAATCAGTTAGAGAAATGTCATCTATGTTTGATGCATTAATGGGATTATCCTTTGATTTAAGACGTAGTGCTTTAGATAGAGAAAAGCTTGAAAGTAAAATGCAGAAAGCAATTGATCAAGGAGATGATTGGAAAGCAAGAAAAATACAAATTGATTTAGATGAAAATTTGTATGGAAAAGCTAATATGGAACAAACAGCCCACGATAGAGTACGAGAATTGAAGTTATGGTCTCAAATCAAATCAGAATTAAATGATGGTTCATTTGATAGTCAAAATGTAGACTCTCATCAAGCTACTTCATATCGTTTAGCTTTACAAAATAGGGCTGAAGCTTTAGGCCCAAATGCAGGACCAGCTGAAGTTATTAACGCTGTAGGACCACTTAAAACAGTAGAAAGATTACAACAAGAAAGTGGTAATTTGTTAAGTTTTAAAGAAGCTCAAAAATTGTTAAATCAATCTTCTGAGGGATAAAATAAAATATGTTTCTTTATAGAAAAGAAGGAGTATTATCTCCTGAGTTATGTAATCAATTTATAGAAACTTTTGAAGCATCAGATGAAAAAAAACCAGGTGTTTTATATAGTTCTGGGGAACATACTTCTGATAAAGGTAAAAAATCAACTGATATAACTTTCCATCCTGGATATTTACAAGATAAAACATGGGGTTCATTACTTACTTCTTTAGTTGAAGTAGTTGAAAAAGGAAAAAGTGATTATATTGAAAGACACTTAACAGCTTTTAATAAAATAGATCCTATTGAACTTTCTACATATTTTAATATACAAAGATACCTACCAAAAGAAGGATTTTCAAGTTGGCATTGTGAAAGAGCTAGTTTAAATTATTCAAATAGAATATTGGTTTGGATGGTATATTTAAATGATGTAACTGATAGAGGAGAAACAGAGTTTTTATATCAACACCATTTTGAAGAGCCAAAACAAGGAAAGCTAGTTATATGGCCTTCGGATTGGATGTATACCCATAGAGGAATAGTTTCTCCTACTCAAACAAAATATATACTAACTGGATGGTTTAATTTAATTGAATAGAATATGAAAGAACCTAATTTTCACGAAGATCGTTTAGTTTTAACCCCTTATAATGAATCTCCTCCTAAATCTAATTGGAATAGTTTTTATTACTTTAAAAATGTTTTTAATGATGAAATGATTAAAGACTTAAACGATATGGTATCTGCTAATTATAAATTTGAAAAAGGGAGAACCGGAATATCAGAGTTAGGGGATGATACAGATTCATATAAAACTAATAATAGAGATATTGCATATATAACTCCTCAACCCTATAACCAATGGTTATATGAATTATTATTTCCTTTAGCTTTAGAAGCAAATAAAGATTTATTTCATTTTGATATTGATATAGTTACAGATCCTATTCATTATGTAGTTTATCCCGAAGATGGAGGCCATTTAGATTGGCATATGGATGTAGGAGCTTATGGAGTTAATAGACGTAAACTAGCTATGACAGTCCAACTATCAGATTCTGATGATTATGAAGGGGGAGATTTTGAAATATGGTTAGGTGGAGATAAAGCTAATACTGTTCCAAGAGAAAAGGGAGATGTAATTATATTTCCTGCTTTTTGTATGCATAGAGTAAAACCAATTACAAGAGGAGAAAGAAGATGTTTAGTATTTTGGACTGGAGGACGTCCATTTAGGTAAAATAAAGTTATGGAATTTAAAGTTTTTGAAAGATTATGGTGGACAACCCCAGTTTGGGAATGTCCTGTAGAAGATATTGATAATAAATCAATAGCTGAGTATTGTTATAAAGTAAAAGACGAAAAGCCTGGTGTTGATATCTCAAATAGAGGAGGATGGCATAGTGGAGAACTCCTTACCCCTATACCCCCAGCACTTGATCAATTATTTAATGATTTAACTGTATTTGTCAATGATGTACCTCAGCGTTATCTAGGAACATCAAACCTTATATTAGGTAATTGGTGGATAAATATTAACGGTAAATACGATTATAACGAACCACATGATCATCAAAATAGTGTATTAAGTGGTACTTACTATGTTCAAGTCCCCGAAGAAAATATGGGAGATTTAATTTTACATAGAGGAGATAATGCTGAATTCTTTTTAACTTCTAAAGTAGAAAGAGAACAAACTATGGCTAATGCTATGGCAGTTCCTTGCCCAGTTAAAGAATCTATGTTTTATTTATTTCCCTCCTGGGTTAAACATTCAGTTGATAGGAATGAAAGTAATAAAGAAAGAATATCTATTGCTTTTAATTTCGTGTCTCCTAACCAATAATTTTGTATATTAATAATTATGGAAGCAGAAGTATTTTCCTTATTTCCAACTCCTTTATATGTTAACACATATGAAGAGGATACTAGTGAAATAACAAAATATTTTGATTCTTGTCCTATGCAACCCGGAAAAGGTGCTTATGGAGAAGTATCTAAAAATTCATATATAATAGACCATTCAGTTTGCAAACCTTTAGCTAATTGGTTTATGCAATGTTTTGAAGAGTATGCTACTGAATTAATGCGTTATAAGTATACAAAATTAAAATTTTCACAATCATGGCTATCTTATAAACAACCTGGGATGTTTCATAAAGCACATGTTCACCCTAATACATTATTAGCGGGTGTGTTTTATTATGATTGCCAACCTGAAGATGCAGCTATATGTTTTTCAAAAGAAGTAAAATCATTTAATCGTCCCTATCTTGAGCCTTCTTTATTAGATGATTACCAAAATCATCCTTTTTCTCAAGAAGAAATATTTTTTAAACCCCAACAAAATAATTTTATTATATTTCCTTCATATTTAACCCATGGGGTTCCCCCTAATACTACTAATAGAGTACGTAAATCATTAGGAGTAAATGTACTAACATCAGGTACTTTAGGAGATAAAGAAACAATATCAGAAATAATTTTTAGCCGTTATGTCTAATCAAGAAACCCAAATTTTAGAACTATTCCCAACCCCATTACTAACTACTACTATTCCTGAAAGTTATAGTGGTGTAATTCCTTGGTTTTTTAAACAAAAAATGAAAGGTGATGAAGGAAAGGGTGAGGGGGTAGATGCTGATAATTATGGAGACAGGTCCTCTAATTCTTACATTTTAGATGAACCTGAATGTAAAGATTTAAAATCATTATTTTTAACTACAGCTGAAAACTTTGGAAAAGAATTAGGGTATACTTATAAATCTTATAAGTTTGGTCAATCATGGCTATCTTACAAACACCCAGGCCAACATCATACCCAACATACCCACCCTAATAGTTTAATTTCAGGAGTATTTTATTTTGGTACTCCTGAACCTGAGACTCCTGCTATTAGATTTCATAAAATATCAGGTGGGATGCATATTAATGCAATTAGACCTTCTACCGTGCTTGATAAACGTTCATTTAAATATTCTTGGGAAACTTTTGATATAAATTTCACCCCTGGTTTATTACTATTATTCCCTTCTTATTTACATCATTCAGTTCCTGTAAATAGTACAAAATCTACTCGTTGTAGTTTAGCTTTTAATATAGTTCCAACTGTAGGATTTGGAAACGAAGAAGATTTAACTGAATTAAAATTTTAATATTGGAACAAGGATACACATATAAAGCCCATCTCCCTAAATCTGAAGAAAAATACTTTATTTGGCATATTCAAGGAGGTTTAGGTAAAAATGTAGCTGGAACTTCTTTAATAAGGGATATAAAGAAAAAATATCCTGATCGCAAATTAATAATGGTTACTTCTTGGCCTGAAGTATTTTTAAACAACCCAGATGTAGATAGAATATTCCAATTAGGTCAATCACCATATTTTTACGAAGATTATATTGAAGGAAAAGATGTAATTATATCAAAACATGAACCATATAATCAATCGGATCATATTACTAAGAAAAAACATTTAGTACATAATTGGTGTGATTTAATGGATATAGAATACAAAAAACAACTCCCAGTTATATTACCAAATTATCCTCAAGGTATGCTTTTAGGATTATGGGAAAGACCAAAACCTATAATGGTAATTCAAACTGGGGGTGGTCCTATGGAAGGACAAAAATATTCATATTCTTGGACTCGAGATATTCCTATAGAGGTAGCACAAGAAATAGTTAAAAAATATTACCAACACTATCATATTATCCAAATAACAAGACCAGAGGGGTATCCACTGGATAATGTAGAGAGAATGGATCAAAATATGTCTAATATGGAATTATTTTCTTTGGTAGTAAAAGCAGAAAAACTTGTTTTAATTGATTCTTGTTTACAACATGCTGCTGCTGCTCTAGATAAAAAATCTACAGTATTATGGGTAGGTACTTCACCTAAAGTATTTGGTTATGATTTACATGCAAATATTGAAGCAATTTTACCTAAAAAAGCTAATCAACTTATTGGATCATATACTTTTGATTACCAATTCGAAAATAATATTCATGAATGTCCTTATATGGATGTAAGGCAAATATTTAATATTAACACTATATTAAATTCTATTTGATAAACCATATTTATAATAAATTAAATTTTTTATAAATGGCTGAGTTACAATCATTACAAATAGATGAATCATCATCATTTGTTTTTCCAACTGCTTCTAATACTACAGATGTAGGTTATATTTGGTTTAATGATTCCTCTTCTGTATTTGAATACAGTGGGTGGAGTGGTGATGGCATTATTGCTAAAGAATTAGGTAATTCTTCCCCCAGTTCATCAGGTTCAGCTCCTTCTTTATATGAATTTACTTCTAATACTTTTACTAATGCATCAACTACTGGATATTCAGGACCTTCTTTATCAAATTGTCAAACCGCATATAGTGGTCAAGCTTTTTTATCTGGGTATTTTACTGTAAATAATGGAATTCAATTTTGGACTGTCCCCTCAGATGGAAATTATTCATTCACAATTCAAGGAGCAACTGGAGGAAGAGGTGGTGGAGATTCAACTTATGGTAAACCTGCAAGATGTACAGGTACATACACTTTATCCTCAGGTGATGTAGTAAGAATAGTTGTAGGTCAAGTAGGAATTAATGGAGCTGGTACATGTAGTGGTGCTGGTGGTGGAGGAGGAGGAGCAACAGCTGTATCTTTTGGAACTATTGCAGGTAATTCTACTGGCACTATTATAGCAATAGCAGGAGGTGGTGGAGGAGGATCAACAGGTGTTGATGCTGGAAATGCCCAAACAACCCAAGGATCTTTAGCTTCTGCTGGATCTCCAAATTCTGCAGTTCCTACTACAGGTTATGGAGGCCTAGTAGCTGGTGGATGTGTAAACTCAGGTAATGGAGGAGGAGGCTGGCTTGGAGGTGGTACCGATGAACAAAGTGGAGGGGGTGGTGAACAAATAAATTCTTCTTTACCTAATGGAGGTAATTTATCATATAAAGATGGAGGATTTGGTGGAGGTGGAGCTTCAGGACCCTATTCAGCAGGTGGTGGGGGAGGATATACAGGTGGATGTGGCGGTGGTTTACCATCATGTTCTTGTAATTCTTTATCTGGAGGTACAGGAGGAGGTAGTATAAATAACTTATCGAGTGGAGTTACTTCCATTATAACTTCAGCAGCAGTAGGAACTCATGGATATGTAACTATAACAGCAGTATAAAATGGCAATACTTATTTCAGCATCATTAGACTATTCAGGCTCATTAATATTAGGTCAAAATAAATCTTACACCACTAGCTCAGCAGGAGCTATGTGGTTTAATTGTGGTTCTGATGTAAATTCAACTTCTTCTATAAAATATACTTTTTGTAGTTTCACTCCAGGTACACCTGGCACACCAGGAGGATCAGGATGGAGTACTGGGGGAAATGTAATTACTGCAAATTATGATCCAGGAGGTGCAGGAAATGCAACCGCAGGTTTAATAGCAGGGGGTACGTGTTCTCCCTCTAATATATATAATGCTAGCTCACAAGAATATGATGGTTCTACTTGGTCTGCCGGAGGAAGTTTGATTAATGCTAGAAGAATGGGAGCCCAAATAGCAGGATCTCAACCCGCAGCGTTAGCAGTAGGAGGTGCTGGTCCTTCAACCTCACGTAGATTGTGTGTAGAAGAATATGATGGGTCTACTTGGAGTACCCAACAAGCACTACCAGCTTACCACGCAGCTGCAGGTCAAACAGGAACAACAAATTCAGCTTTAGCTTTTGGAGGATTTCATCCTAATACTACTACTAAATTAACGGGTACTAGAGAATTTAATGGTACTTCTTGGTCTAATGGTGGTAACCTCCCAGCAGGCAGATATAATGTAGGGGCAGCAGGTACTCAAAATGCAGGTTTATCCCAGGCTGGATCAGGTATATCAGGTAATGCCTGTACTAATGAATATAATGGTTCTAGTTGGAGTAGTGGAGGGAATTTACTTCAAAATAGTCCTTATGGTCAAGGTTTAGGAGTTCAAGGATCACAAAATTCTACATTTCAAATCAATGGAGCTCCTACTCTTGCTCGTATGTATTGTTACAATGGGAGTACTTGGACAACAACCGACCAACCTCCAGGCCCAGCATCAACACGAAATGCTACTTCTGGTGAAATAGGTAATGCTTTTATAGCTACAGGATTTACTGGTGGTTCTACCCCTACTAGTGCTACATATCAATATATTTCAGGCCCAGGAACACCAGGAACACCAGGAACTTATTCAATAGTAACCGGATCAATAAATCTAATATAAAATGGCAGAGCTACAGTTTACTATTATAAGTGGATCTTTTGAATTACCTAAAGTTGAAAATACATCATCTATGGGCCTTATGTGGTTTAATACAGCTAGCAATCAAATCAATGTTAGTGTTACTGAATGGGGTGGAGCTACACCAGGTACACCTGCTGTACCTGGAGGATTAAATTGGTCTAGTGGTGGAAATCTTAGTGTTTCTAGAGCAGCTTTAAGTGGTACTAAATGTGGTACTCAAAATTCTATGACAGTTATGGGTGGGTTTTCCCCAAACAATAGATGTACTGAAGAGTATAATGGAAGTGCTTGGTCTACAGGTGGTGCTTTAATTATTGGTCAGCAAGTAGGTGCGGGTGCAGGTACTCAAAATGCAGGATTAATGATTTCAGGATATAATCAATCACCAGTTGGTGGAATAAATAGATGTACCCAAGAATATAATGGTACTAGTTGGAGTACTGGAGGGGCAACCCCTTTCAATAAAAGCCAATTATCAGCAGCAGGAACACAAAATGCTGCTGTACAATTTGGGGGTAATGGTGCAGCTAGTTCTGTTTCTGAATACAATGGTACTTCTTGGACTACAGGAACTAGTTCTAATCAAGGGGCTTGTATTCCTTTTGGACAAGGTTCTCAAAATGCTACAATAAAATCAGGTGGTACCGCAGGTAGTTCTATAACTTGTACTGAAGAATACAATGGCACTTCTTGGTCGGGTGGTGGAAATATGATTATTGCTAGAGCTTGTGGGGTAACAGCCGGAACCCAAAATTCTACAGTTGCTTATGGTGGAGCTTCAACCCCCTCTTCAATTAGAAACTGTGTAGAAACTTATAATGGTACTTCTTGGTCAGCAGCAACTAATATGCCTTCTGCTAGATGTTTAATGGGAGGAGGAGGAACAGCAAATGGAGGATTAACAGCAGGAGGAGGAACTCCTTCAACTATAAATTGGACAACTGAATTTACAGCAGGCCCAGGAACTCCAGGTACTCCTGCTAGTCCAAATACTGGTTCTATGATTTCATATGCTTTATAATATTTATACTTAAACACTTTTTTTATGAGTTGGACCTATAATCAAAACGAAATAGGAGATATCTCTCAATTCCCTGAAAATACTTACGGCTTTGTTTATATGACTACTCATAAAGCAACAGGTAAAGCTTACATTGGGAAAAAAGTCCTATATCATACTAAAAAAATGAAAATAGGAAAACGTGAACTCGCTAAAATGGAACATGTAGTAGGTAGAAGACCATCCTACAAACTTGCAGTTAAAGAATCAGATTGGAAAACATATTATGGCTCTCAAGCAGGTATTAAACAAATACTACAAGAAGATGGACCCGATGCATTCCAACGTGAAATACTTAAATTCGCCCCATCCAAAAAATTACTTACATATTACGAAGTACAATACCAAATGATATATCAGGTATTAGAAAAACCTGAGGAATATTTTAATGATAATATTTTAGGAAAATTTTATAGTAAAGATTTTTTTGAAGTAGATTTTGAAGATATTTTTGAAAACAAAGATTAGTTTTGTATATTACCATGTATGGTAAATCAGTTATTAGTTAACTTAGTTAATTCTGTATTAGGATCGGGCAAATCTACTGCTCGAAACAACTATGCTTATCATTGCCCTTTCTGTCATCACCATAAACCTAAGCTTGAGGTTAATTTGACAGAAAATCGCGAAGGTAAAAACCCTTGGCATTGTTGGGCTTGTAATGCTAGAGGTACTACTATATATAACCTATTCAAACAACTTAAAGTAGAAGCTAAAAAGTTTACAGAATTAAAGTCATTAGTTAAAACTTCTAAGTCAATTAAAGAAACTAAAGTTGAATATAGTATTGCATTACCTAATGAATACATTTGTCTATCTACTGGTGATTTAAGCGATATATCTGCTCGTCATGCATTGGTCTATTTAAAACGTAGAAATATTAGTAAATACGATATTTTAAAATATAATATAGGTTATTGTAAAAAAGGGAAATATAAAAACATGATTATTATTCCCACTTATAATCAAGATGGTAGTATAAATTATTTTACAGCCCGTTCATTTGAAAAAGAACCATATATAAAATATAGAAATCCTTCAGTAAGTAGAGATATAATTCCAAATGAACATTTAATTAATTGGAATATACCAATTGTAATATGTGAAGGACTATTTGATGCTATTGCTATAAAACGAAATGCTATACCATTATTAGGAAAAAATATTCAAAGTAGCTTAATGAAACGAATAGTTACTTCAGTTGTAGACAAAATTTACATTGCATTAGATAAGGATGCAATTAAACAAGCTTTACGCTTTTGTGAAAATCTAATGGCAGAAGGTAAAGAAGTCTATCTTGTAGATTTACAGGATAAAGACCCGAGTGAAATGGGCTTTGTTAATTTCACTAAATTAATTCAAACTACCCAACCACTTACCTATTCTGGTTTATTGGAAAGGAAACTAGCTTTATGATTAAGAAGAAATATGCCCGGATCCTTGAGATCTCGGATGACCACAAACAGATCACACTACCGGACTCACGCTATTATAGACGTAATGGAGAATATTATCCATCTGTAACATATGTTTTACAAGCATATCCTAAAGGACGCCATTTTGAAGATTGGCTTAAAAAAGTGGGATATAGTGCAGATTGGATTGTTAAAAAAGCATCTGAAGAAGGTACCCAAGTACACGAATTAATAGAAGAGTACTTCGAAGGTAAAGAGATGAATTTTCTTAATGAAAAAGGTAATCCTACAATGCACCCTGATATCTGGAAAATGTTTTTACGTTTTGTGGACTTTTGGGAAACCTATAAACCAACTTTAATTGAAACAGAAACCCATTTATTCTCAGATAAATTAAAAATAGCTGGTACTGTAGATTGTATTTGTGAAATTGATGGTGAATTATGGGTTATTGACTTTAAAACATCAAACCACTTGCAAACTACATATGACTTACAAGGTGCGGTTTATGCTAAATGTTATGAAGAATGTTTTGGTAAAAAAGCTGACCGTATAGGTGTACTATGGTTAAAATCTAAATCAAGGGGCGAAGATAAAAGTGGAAAACGTTTAAAAGGTAAAAACTGGGAAATATATGAGTCTCCTAGAACACAAGAAGAAAATTTAAATATTTTTGGAAACGTTAAAGCTTTATTTGATCTAGAAAACCCAAAACACAAACCAGCTACAACTTCATTTCAAACTACAGTAAAGAGAACCGTGTAAAAATTTGGCTACCCTAGAAATTCAGCGTATATTTACCCTGTATTAATAATTAAAAATAAAGGTTATGCAAAACACATTCAACACATTCAACTATTTACCAACAAAAGAATTCAATGATAAATTACAATCCCTTCTTGAAAAAGGTCACATCGATGAGTATCTTGTTGAGCAAATAAGAGATTATCGTCGTTTCTTTAATGATAATATTATTGTATAATATATAAAGTCATTAATATTTATAATAAATAGTCCTTATGATAAAACTATATGACCTACTTACTGAACAAGTAAATACACCTAAAGCTATTATCCTAGCAGGTGCACCTGGTGCGGGTAAGGGATATGTTTTAAAAGGATTAGATCTAGGTGGTTTAAAAACCATGAATATAGATAATATTTTTATTGGTAAATTAAAACAAGCAAACGTAACATTAGATCTAAAAAACGCTACACCTGAAGAAAGAAGCGAGCAAGCCAAAGCAATGGCGGCTGCAAATAAAGAATTTAAAGGTGAATTACAAAATGTAATAGCAGGTAAAGAATCATTTGTATTAGATGGCACAGCTGCATCTGTAAAGCAAACCACAGAATTAAATAACCAGTTAAAAGAAGCAGGATATGAAGTATTTATGCTTTATGTTTATACTGATCTAGAACGTTCACTATCTCAAAACCAAGATAGATTTGATAAATCAGGTGGTGAAGATAGAAGCTTAGCACCCGCTATTGTAATGCGTACTTGGATGAACGTTACTAAAAATTATGAGCCATATAAAGATATGTTTGGCAATAATTTTGCATTAGTAGCTAACACATTAGAAAATAAAATGGATAATATAGATGATATTATTAAAAAGTATCTTGATCCATTTAAACCTACAGGCACTAAAGAAAAAACACCTGCTCAAAAAGCAAGAAGCGATAAACAATATGCTGAAATGAAGGCAGATATAAGTCAACTACTAAAAAGTGACTTTTCAAAAGATAGTTTATCTAAAGAGGAAGCACAATCTAAAATTAAACAATTTTTATCTTAATGAGTTTAGTTAATGAATTATTAAAAGGCCTTTTAGAGCAATCTAAAAAGACAGTAGCTGTTTATGGTGGTGGTTTTAAACCACCAACTAAAGGCCATTTTGAAGTTGTAAAACAAGCTCTAGATGAAAACCCCGAAATAGATGAATTTATTATTTTTGTAGGTAAGGGAGAACGAGATGGTATTACCCAAGAAGATTCAATTAAAATATGGGGTATATATAGAAATTATCTACCATTTAAAGTTAAAGTAGTAGCTTCATCAAAACCACCAATTCAAGAAGTATACAATTATGCTAAAAATAACCCTGATGATGAAGTATTATGGGTTATAGGTGCTAGAGAAGAAAATGAAGCTGATTTTGCTGATATTGCTTCACGTACTAAATCTATTACAAAATACCCCAATTTAGAATTACGTACTATTGTAACCAAAGGAGGTATATCTGGAACTGCTGCTCGTAATGCTTCCAAAGTATCCCCAGAAAAATTAAATCAATTCTTACCTGATTTTTTATCTACTCAAGAAAAACAAAGTATATTTGTTGTATTAAACAATGAGATAAGTGAAAATATAAATGAAATAGGAGATCTATCCCAAACACCATATAAATTTACTACTTTACCCTCATCCAAATCTTCTCCATATAGTTATTACAAGTTTACTACAGACAATGGTGCTATATACGAAGTTGTTTTTGAAAGGGAAGAAACAGATGTTGCTACAACTTATTCTATGGCTTTTACTGCTAAAGGTAAAGAGGGTGATAGCTTTTCTTCATCTGCTTTAACTGGTGGGAATGAACCCTTAAAGATTATGTCCACTGTAGCTGATATAACTAAGAAGCATATAGATAAAGTAGATGATGCTGATTACCTTAAATTTGAACCTACTAAGGGGAAAGAAGGAGAAGAAGGTAATTCAAATACTAGAGCAAAATTATATAAACTTATAGTAAAGAAAAATTTTCCTAATCTTGAAATAATAGCAGATGATGATACTGTATTAATTGATTTAGAAGGCTATTACGATGATATAACAGAAGCTGATCCTAAAAAAGGTACTGGTAAAAAACCTAAAGGATCAGGTCGTAGATTATACACTGATGAAGATCCTAGTGATACAGTAAAAGTAAAATTTAGTACTAGACAAGATGTAGTAGATACATTAAATAAAACTTCATTTAAAAATAAATCTCACGCTAGACAATCTCAAGTTATAAATTTAATACACCAAAGAGTAAGGGCAGCTTTATCTAGAACTAAAGATCCTGCTAAGAAAAAGAAATTAAAATCAGCATTTGAATATATTAAAAAACGTAAAGAAGCATCTAAAGCAAAAACCCAACGCTTAAAAAAACAAAAACTAAACGAACATGCTTCATATACTGATAACATAAACATCCCAAAAAGAATAGCTGAATTTACTAATCACATGTTAGATAAAGGCATGAATATTGAACCTTTACCTACTCTAGAATTTATAGATGGAGATTCAGAAAATGCAAAAGACTTCCTTGGTAAAACAGCATACTACGACCCAGATGCAAAGCATATTGTATTGTATACTGAAGGTAGACATCCTAAAGATATAGTACGTTCATATGCTCATGAAATGATTCACCATATCCAAAATCTAGAAGGACGTTTAGGTAATATTACTACTACAAATACAACTGAAGATGATAATTTAACCAAATTAGAACAAGAAGCTAATTTAAAAGGCACAATGACATTTAGAGGTTGGACAGATAGTATAAAAGAAGGTAAGAAAAAAGATCCATTTGGCTTAAATGCCTATGCTGCTGAATTAGGTAGATTAAGAGAGGATGAGCAAGATTACAAAATTTATCTTGATATGGATGGGGTTGTAGCTGATTTTGAACAACGTTTTAGAGATTTATCTGGTATGGGCCCTAGGGATTTTGAAGCTAAATATGGTAAAAATGCTTTTTGGGATTTTATAGATGAAGGTGATAATAAAATTAAATTTTGGGTTGGTATACCCCCCATGGAAGGTGCAAGCCAATTGGTAAACTACGTGTCTAAACATGATTATGTAATGTTAACCGCACCTTCAATTAAAAAACAATCACGTTTAGGTAAGGCACTTTGGGTTAGAAACCATACAGGAGATATTTTTCCTTCTAAACCAACAGTAATATTTAAATCTGCTAAAGAAAAGCATAAAGTTAAGCCATCCTTAACAAAAAAGGACATACTTATAGACGATAAGGCATCTACAATAGATAATTGGAATGCTGCAGGGGGAACTGGTATATTGTATACATCAGCTTCTCAAGTAATATCAGAATTAAAAAAATTAGGTTTGTGAAAGAAAATGTTTTAAAAAAAGATTTTAAAAAACAAGATGTAGAACGAATTCGTAATCTTGTACAAGGAAAGTATGGTGAAAAAACACGATCTAGTGTTGGTTTCTCTAAAAAAAGTGAGTTTCATCAAGAAGGTGATATTTGGGAAGCCGATGGCCGTACTTGGACTATTAAAAATGGTATCAAGCAAAATATTACTAAGTTAGATAAAGCAAAAAAGGCACACGTTATGCCTTTACTTTGCCCCAAATGTGGTAGAGTAATGAAAAAACGAGTGGATAAACAATTTTATAATATCCACAAAATGTGTTTCGATTGTGTAGTTGATATGGAACATGAGCTAAAGAAAAGTGGCAAATGGGAAGAATATGAACGTAAAATACACAATGACGAAATTGATAATAAAATAAAAGACTATAAGCTTTGGGTAAATGAAAAGCTAAATGAATCAAACGAAGGGTTTGTTACTGAAGCGGGTGATGTAGAACGTTGGAAAGGAAAGATAAATAAAGAATTAGTTGCTGAAAGTGTTGATGAAGTTATAACATATTTAGAAAGTTTAAAAAAATAAATTTTGTTCGAATTGGAATTAGCGATACTAGTAGCTGTAATATCAGCCGTAATCGGTCCTATCATAGTAGCCCGATATAGACATTACTTAAATAGTAAAAAAGAAAAAGTAGATCCCGTGGTCTCTTCTATTAAAGCAAATATGCTTGTAGATGAACAACTTGAGCAACTCAAGGATGAATTGGGGGCATGTCGATTGTGGATATCCCAATTCCACAATGGTGGTAATTTTTACCCCACAGGTAAATCTATCCAAAAATTCTCTATATTCCATGAACTAACAAAACAGGGTGTTAAATCAATAAGTGATATTTATAAAAACATACCTGTTTCTTTATTTACAAAACCCTTTAACCACATGTATGAAAATGGAGAAATATTAATTCCTAATTATTCAAAACATGATACATTTGGTTTAAGTACATTTGCTGAAGGAACAGGAGCTAAATCAACCTATTTATTTGCTTTAAATTCTATAAATGATGAATATATAGGTACATTAGGTATTGAATATTGCAGTCGTGTTAAAAATTTAAGTAATGAACAACTTAATGAAGCGCGAACTAAGGCGATAGCTATAGGAACATTATTAAGTGCATATTTATACGAGACAACCAAAAAATAAGTCATGAGAGATAACTTTGATGTACACGAGTGGAATATCCGAAAAATCCGCGAAGCAAAAAATATAAGTGGCGACGAAGCTGTAACAAAAACCATAGAATTTCTTAGAAAAAGCATCTACCCAAAACTTACAGATGATGAAATGGATAAGTTTGTAGTTGGTATATGTGAATTTATGGATTGTACCCCACCTTCTTATAGATTAAACGAAGATAAAAGTATTACTGAAGGATGGAATGATAAAATAGAAAAAATAGGTATATCTTATGTTTCTAATGGTAAACTTTACTCTATTAGTGTAAATGGTGAAAAACAAAGAGGTGAAGATTTTGATAATATTAAAAAATTACTCCAGGATGCAACCCAAATTGATATCTCAAATGATCGTCATATAGATAAAGTAGTAGACTTTATGAAAGGGTTAGGTATTGAAGTTACAGTATTTGAAATGGATGTAAGTTAAGATGATTAAGTTAGTAGATATTTTACTTGAAAAAAAAACAAAACGCGATCGCTGTTTAAAAATAGCTGATCGTAAGTTTGATAAACCCTCTGCCTATAAATCAGGTGCGGTAGTAAGATGTCGTAAAGGTGATATTTGGAAAGGTGTTAAAGAACACGTTGAAACATTAAGCGAAAAAGAAAAAGAATCATTACATAAATGGTTTAGTAGAAAAGGAGCATCTGGTAAAACAGGTGGTTGGGTTGATTGTAATACAGGTAGAAAAGACCCTAAAACGGGTAAAATGAAGTACAAACCTTGTGGTAGATCCAAAGGTGAAAAACGTGCTAAATACCCATCATGCCGACCTACCCCAGGAAAATGTAAAGATAAAGGTAAAGGTAAATCATGGGGAAAAACAAAATAATTTTAATTTTAATTCTATCTTTTATTTTAATTAGATGTGGTTCTTACACAACTAGTTCGTATCGTCCTAAGATAAAAAGTTTATTAGCTATAACTGAAACTGGGGATACAGTATCGGTTTCAATACGTGAATTTGAAAAACAAAAGTATGACACTTATACAAGATTTAACTACAATAATAGCTGGTACTGGAACAACTGGAGATACAACGATCCTTACTTTTACTACCAATATTATGGGAGATGGAACACTAATTATTATTGGAATAATAACTATTATGTTCCTAGGAATTATGTTAGACCAAAGGTTAAACCTAAAACAAGACCAAAAAACCCTCCTCCAAGAACAAGACCTAAACTTAGGGAACCAATTAAAAGAATTAGAGTAAATACTCCTAGAGGGCCAAATAATCAATACACCCCAAGGAATACCCCAACCCCAAGAACTAGGACAACTCCTAATACTCAAACCCGTACAAATGTAGGACGTAGATCAACTGGAGAAAGACGCAATAATCAATAGACTCTTAATATTTATAAATAAAAATATATTACAATGGCCGAATTTAACTATACTGAGTACATTAAAAATAATCCTTTGCTACAAGAAGAAGTAAAGGATAAATTACTCACCGAATCCCAAGAAGTAAGCGAAGAAGCTCCTTCATCTAAAACCACTGTATCTGCATTAAAGGCACAAATTAAAGAATTTATCCTTTCTTCTCTAGCAGAAGAAGAAAAACCTGATGGTAGGGATGTATACTTTGGTGCTGATTCAAAAGAAAAACGACAAAAAAGAGTTGATGATGCAGTAGCTGATCTTAAAAAGCATAAAGAAAAATATGGTTTAAAAGAAAAAGAAGAAGATATTGAAGTAGATATCGAAGATGAAATTGAAGCTGATGCTGAACCATCAATAGAACCTGAAATGGGTGCTACACCTGAAGCTGGTCTTTCTAAAGACGAACAAGAAATTCAAGATAGTCTAAAATTAGCTTATGACAATGCTGTAGCTATCGGTGATGATAAATTAGCTGATCAGATTGGTAATTCAATTACCTTCTTTACTAGAACTCACGTTGTAGAAAGATAATATGATCAATGAGCGTAAATTATCAGAAAACGAACTAGATGCACGTGTTGGATCAGTTAAAGGGCTATTGAAAAATAAGCGTGCTCTAGTTAAAAAGTATGGTAAAGACGCAGAAAAAGTTATGTACGGTATTGCTACTAAACAAGCTAAGAAAAAAGTTGAAAATATGAACTTAGATAAAGTAAGGGAATTAGTAAAAGATGCTCTCACAGTTAAAGAGGCATCTCCATTTGTATTAGCAGCAGACGCAGCTAGAGACGCAGGTAAAAAAGAATTTGAATTCCCTAAAGGAAGTGGTAAAATGCACCCTGTTACAATCCAACAAGATATTGATGAAATAGATAACAGTGAATATGCTATGAAGCTTAGAGCACTTAAATCTAAACCATCAAAACCTGAACCATCTAGAGGTGGAATCGATTACGATGAAGCTTTAACATTAAGAGGAATGTTAGCTGATTTAGAAAATGAAAGAGATCAATTATTTAGAGATATGGAGCAAGAAGCTGAACCAGAAGGTGGGCCAATTGCAGATAGATATGGTGATGAATTAAATAAAATTGAAGACCGTATATATAAAATTCGTAGACAACTTCGTGATTATGATATGAATGAAGCATCATATGGTAGCAAATATGGTTATACAGATGATGAACTTAGGGGTGATGAATTTTCAGGATCAGATCCTAAATCAGGTTCAACTATTAAAGGTACTGGTTTTATGGCTCCTAGACAAAAACCTAAAGATAAAAAAGAAAAACTTAAAGAAGATAGTAGAGAAGAAGCTATTGCTTATTTTCAACAAGCAATAAAGTTAAGTCATACTAATAAAGTAAGAAACCTTATATTAAAAGCTGCTAAAGAATTAGGGTTAGAAATCCCTAAAGTATGGACAGAAACTGTAAATGAAAAGAAATTAAACGAAGATAGTAGAGAAGAAGCTATTGAAGATTTAAAATTTTTCCTTCAAGATCTAGAAGCTAAAAGTGAGGAAGCTCGTGGTATTGTACAAGATATTAATCCTAATGAAGTTGATATTTTAGATAGATATGGAGCATTCGACTTTGGATTTAGTCAAAACCCCAATGATACTACATTACAATCTTTCTATCAAGAACTAACTGGTGAAGATGGTGAGATTTATGAAGGAGATCTAGATGTAGGACATCAAGACAACGAACCCCACATGCTTAAAAAAGATTTATATAGAATAGCTAAATATGCAGCTGAACTATATAAAATGATGGACAAATACGATCAAGGTGGAGAAGTAGATTTTCCACATTGGTGGCAAGGTAAAGTAATCAAAGCTAGAGATTATATGGTATCTGCTAAACACTATTTAGATGGTGAGGAAAAAGTAGACCAAATTGATGCTATGTTAAATGAAGTGAATTATAAAACCCATACTGAACCTAAACATTTTGATATCTGCCCAGGTGCAGAAGCTTTAAGAGATGAACTTTTAGCTAGTGGAAAAACAGCTGAAGAATTAGGTGAATGGACTTACAGACATGATCAATTATTTAAATTAGAAAAAGATGTTCTTGATTCTAAAAAAGCAGATGATAGACATGTTAAAGCAGCAGAAAAATTAAAATCTACACTTATCAACTTATCTAGAGATTTAGGTATTGATGCTGATAAGGTTGGATATTTAAAAGGTCATGTTGATAAAATAAAAGATGTTGCAGGTGGAGTTAAAGAAATGGAACTTAAAATGGATCCTGATGAAATGAAACCTGGTACTTACGCTGGTAAAGCAGTAGTAGCTCATATGCATGGTCCTGAAACTGAGTGGAAAGTAGAGTTTGTTGATAGTGGTAAAATAGTAGATTATGCTGATGTTATAGCTAATCTTAAGTTTGACGATGATACTAGACCAACAGATTACATGCAACGTAGAATGTATGATGACGATTACTTAAACGAAGAAATGGATGGTGGTACTTTATTTGATTATTTTAATAAAGAATATGTAGTAGATGATCATTTTCATAGTGATAATAGTTACATTGTTAAAAGAGAACCATCTGGAAAAGACCAATATGTAATATTTGATTACGATAAAGATAAGGACCAATTCCAAATTAGACAAATGGGTGGTTATCGAATTGATCAAAAAGAAGCTGAAAAAGCTGGAATGAAAGAAACAAGTAGATTAGCTAAAGCAGGAATGGATGCTTATATGGTAGATGGTAATTATTCACCAACTCCTATTTCAGTTAAAGGATTAAAAGATATAGTTGATCATGTAATGGGTGGTTTAAGTAGAGAAGCAGATGCACAACAATCTTTTTATGCTAGAAGAGGCCCAACATCAGGTACTATAGATGAAGAAAAAATTGAAATAGATGCTGATACTAAATTTGAATTACCCCTAAAACACCTTATCCAAAAACATGTTAAAGAAGTATTAGGTAAAAAATCTACAAAATAATGACAGCTTCAGAACTAAAAGACAAACTCAAACCTCTAATTCAGCAGGTATATAAATCTAAAGCAAAAGCAGAAGATGCTGTCTTACCTTATGATGAATTAACTAAGTTCCCAGAACTTAAATTAATTATAATTGATTTACTTACTTCAGACTTTGATAAATTTTTAGAATCAATTGACTGGGTTTCACCACGACCAACTATATTTAGAATTAATCTACTAAATGGTGAAAACTTTATGTTAGAATATAATAATAGAAGTTGGGTAGCTAAAGTTGAAGGTAAAAAATACTATTTGTTAAACTTAGACGAAGAAGAGCGTGCTGCTCAATCTATAGGTCGTATATTACAATATGGAGCTAAAGCTTCAGGTGTTGCTGGGGGCGCAGATGTTGAAGATGCAGAAGATATAGAT
>Ga0181409_1000037_pt1 | contig 41459 bp, 44 predicted proteins | sample 32SPOviralmetaG_FD_130138 | JGI IMG/M metagenome (GOLD analysis project Ga0181409, IMG submission 130138) | Marine viral communities from the oligotrophic San Pedro Time Series (SPOT) site, San Pedro Channel, CA, USA - 32 SPOT_SRF_2012-05-30 | ecosystem: Environmental > Aquatic > Marine > Strait... | reverse complement strand
TCGGTTTCATTATTATAAATACTGTAAAAATCTTTAAACTATTTTTTATTTAATCTGATAAAATTGATAAATTATACTTTTAAAGTTGTACTTCAAATATAAATTATGAGAAATAATAAAGTTCATTCAGAAAGACATTATTCAAATATAAATATAAGAAATAATAAAGTTCATTCAGAAAGACACTATTCATCAGATATTTCTTGCTGTAAAACATGTTGTGTACCAATTCTGATTCTAGTACTTGTTTTAGAAAAAGTCTTATGTTGTTGTTTTATAGAAACAAAACCTATTTTTCCTATAAATAAGAAATCTAGTAGAATACAAGATAAATACGAAACTAATATAATCAAATATTACGGCAAAATATGGGGTAGTAATAAAAATAATGGAATTAATTCTAATCCACAAACATATACAAAAACAACTATCTCAATATAATATATATGTATCGTCGATTGTTAATAGTTCGTCATGGTCAATCTATTTGGAACATGGATAGCAAATTTACAGGTTGGACAAATATTCCATTAACAGAAAAAGGTGAAAAGGAAGCTAGTAATATTGCTGGTGTTTTACATAAATATCAAATATTTCCAAATGTAATATTCACATCATCACTAGATAGAGCGATAAAAACAAGTAATATAATAAAAAAACAATTATATGATTATGACGTACCAACATTAGCATCATGGAGATTAAATGAAAAACATTATGGAAATTTAGAAGGTGTAGAAAGAGAATTTATACGTGAAGCATTTGGTGTAGAATATACAAAAAAAATGCGCTCAAATTATACTATGCTTCCTCCAAGTATCAGAGAAATTCCAAGTAATATGAAAAATAATTATAAAGTATATAAAAATCAGTATTATGATACTATAGCAGACAGTGGTGAATCAAAGAAACATGTATATGAAAGAGTAGTCCCATATTATAAAAATTATATTGAACCATGTATAATAAAAAATGATAGTCCAATTATTGTAACACATAAACATACAGCGCGTGTATTAATGAAATATTTAAAAGATATGGATGATGAAACATTTGAAAATTATAATATACCTTCAAATAAAATAATATCAATTATTTTTGACGAAAATATGAATTTATCAAGTGAAAATTTTTTTAGCTATTAAAAAACAATAAAATAAAAAGATATATAAAAATAACCCAAGATATATTTTTATATTATAATATGAACGAACAGAATAATGTTTTAACAATAAAAACTGTTCAAATTCAACCTATACGTAATATGATTACTGCTATAAAAGATATTTTGACAGATGCGACAATGACATTTACATCGAGTGGTTTGAAAATTATTAATTTTGATAAAACACATACTATATTGGTAAATGTAATATTAGATGCAAAAAAATTTGAACAATATACATGTGATCCAAATAAAATAATAGTGTGCGCTAATACATTACATCTTTTTAAAGTGATTTCAACAATGTCAAATGATGATACTCTTTCATTGTATATTGACAAAGAAGATTATCATGAAGGTGTTGTCTCACATTTGGGATTACAGTATGATAATGGTCAAATAAAACAATGTTATTCGCAAAAATTAAAATTAATAGAACCAGAAAATGAAGAAGGTGATTTTCCAGATGTGGAATATTCTACAATTATAACATTGCCTACGGGAGATTTTCAAAAGATTATTCGTGATATGAATGGAATTTCAGACAGAATTGATATTAAATCAGTAGGAAGTGATTTGATTTTTTCATGTGAAGGGTCATTTGCGAAATCTAGAATTTTCCGTTCAGAATCGAATGGAAATATGGAATTTCTACAAAAAACAGATAATTCAATTGTTATACAAGGACAATTCTCACTTAAAAGTTTGAGCCATTTTATAAAATGTACTCCATTATGTAGTCACTTAGAAATGTATCTAGGTAATGATTTACCATTAATAGTAAAATATGATGTCGCATCATTAGGTGAAATAAAATTGTGCTTAGCACCACTTCCACCAGAAGCTTAAATATAAGTTTTATTATTTTATATTTTGTAAAAAGTATTCTAATTTTACAAATTGGTCTTTTTGAATGAAAATAGAAATACCTGATACAGCAGTATTTTGTCTTTCAACTATTTCATAATCGTTAATGAAATAATTTTTCATAATCATTTTAATATATGCTAAACTATTAAAATCAGATAATATATTTGGATATTCATAAGAACCAATAGTAATTCCCATGTATTCTTTTCCGCGAAATTCAAATTGTTTCCAACTTTTATCAACTACTTTTTCTGATAATAAATCAATCATTTTTTCCATTATTAATATTTATTTATACAATATTTTAAAAACTATAAATAATAGTCAATTTTATAAATGACTATTATCAAACTATAATGATGTTACTGTAATACCTAATAATATAATTATTGTTCCAATTAATTGTTTAAGGGTTATCATATCATTAAAGAATAAATGACTTAATACAAACAAAATTATTGTTTCAAATCCGGCCATTGCTATTCTGATTAAACCAAGTGACTCTTTTGAACTAATTGTTTGTATCCAAAAGAAAAATCCAATAAAAAATACTAATCCTGCTAAAATTGGATTAATAATATCATAATTAAAATTAATGCCTTTTTGATTATACATGTAAATTATAGTTAAAATACTAAAAATACCAATAGCAGAAGAGAATAATAATGATACTTGTATAGGTGAGTTTTCAGTATCAAAACTTTTACGTAAAAATAATTGACCTAATATGAAAAAAATAGTTCCTATGAAAATAGTATATAACCAATCCATTTATTATATATCGATATTTTTTACATTAGTAACATTTACACTTCCTGGTATATCTGTCAATGTAACATTTTTTATATAGGTGTAATCAATTGATAAATTATCAATATTTTTGTAAGAACAATATTGCTTACAACATATAGCACCTTGTTTTATTATTTTTCTAAATATTTTTTTATCATATTTTATAGGTTCGAGTTTACATATAACATGACAAGATGGATAATTAGAAACATGAAACCATAAATCATATGGTTCTGCTTGTTTTATTATTTCTGTATTTTCATTAGCATCTCTACCAACAATGAAAGTATATTTGATATTTTCAATAAATATCTGTTTTTCAATCATTTAATGATTATATATCTTTATCTATTAATTTTAACATTTAAAAATAATAGACAATCAATTTTCTGGAGTATGTTCTTTAAATAAACATCCATCATTTGATATATCTTGTATTGTTTTAAATATGTTAGGATTTTGATATTCAATACAATCAAACCAAACTTTTAAAATACAAAAATTCTTTTTAGGAGATATAGTAATACCATTGATATGTTTGTTTATAGATATATCATTACAATAACTTTCTTTACATATTTCTGAAAAAACATCTCTCCAAACATTAGCTACAAATTTATTATGAATCTTATATGAAAAACAACCACCTTTTCTGTTCTTTTTATCTTCCCATCTTGGTGTAATACCAGTGCGCATCAAAAATAACATACAATTTTTTATAACTCCATCTTCCATTTTAGTGTTAATTTCATTTATTTGTGATAAATTAATTATATTTTGCATTATAGGTTTATAACTATCGATTTCCCAATTACTGTCGGTTGGTAAGTGATAATATAGATCCCACTTATCATTCAAATTATTGGTATCAGTCATCCTAATATATTAGTTCTATAATTTATTTTTATATTGTATTATTAATCAATTTTCTATTTATGAAATTTTAATATCATAACCATTTGAACCTAATGTAATATAATTGTCTGATTTTAAGTTTATTAAATTCATCTTATTATCCATAATTAGTATTCTATAACGATTGTCAAATATATATTTTTGAGTTTGGTATTCTAAAATTCTTTTTACAAATGTTACATTAAACAACTCATTTCCTTCTACAAAAAAACCATCATCAATTTCTAATGTTAATGGATTATTTAATTCCGGATGAATATATTCAATAGATAAGAATTTAACTCTTGACTTTACTAACTCATCTAAATTAGGTAAAACAGTTTTATTAAACATGACTCTACTAATATAATATTGAAAATATTTCATTATAAACAAACCGTCATATATGGTTCCTAATTTACACATTGAGTAGTCTAAAATATTTTTTGATGCTGTATAATATTCAGTAACACCATCATTTTCAACTTTTTCAAAAATGGTTTGATAGTGTTCTGTATTTTCATATTTTACAAGATTATTAGATACACTATTATAGTAACTTCCTATAATACAATACCATACATCTGAGCAAGTAGGTTCATATTTTACATTTATAAAATTATAGTACATATGTTTACATGTGTCACTAGTGAAATCTACACTAGTTTTTACAATTTTATTACTGTCATATACTTTTTGCGCACAAGTATTAATATGGTCATTACAAAATGTAAATACAACAGCTAATTTTATAAATAAATGAGATTCTGTAAAAGTATTATATAAATTTTGAATATTTCTCCAAATTTCAGATATCATTTCAGGAAGTATCATTTATATAAATTAAATTAATGTATTTAAATTATTTTTTATTATTATTTTAATTCATAAAATATTTGATTATATTATGAATAATTATAGATCAAGAGTTACAATACTTTTATCGGATTTTTGTTTACGTTTTTGAGTTTTTTTCGGCATTTTACCTGTGGACATATCTAATAATTCACTAGCACTTATTACTGAATCCTCTTTTTTTTCTTGGATATTAACATTTTTGGATTTTAATCCTGATAATATATTATCAATATCACTATTTTGAGGACCTCTCATTTCAGGTCGAGCTGATTTTTGCTGTTCATTTAAACTTTGAAATCCACCTGCTTCTAATCCTTCATCACGAGCCATTGAAATATCTGGTCTACTCATTGGCTTTGAAGAACGTTCAGTTTTTGTGGATTGTGGTGCTGGAGGTGGTGGTCCACGTGGACGTTCATTTTCATTTACAATATTGTTAGCAAAAGCAAATCCTGGTGATTTTTCACTCATTGAATTTACGGTAGCATCAGTAAATGCTTTCATTAAATCAGGATTTTGACGTATAACATCATTAAATCCAGGAACTGATGTGGATAAAGCCTTATTTGTAAAGTTAACTACAGCGGCACTAAAACCAAGACGTAATAGTAATGATAATTCAGGAGCTATCTTTCCTCCTTTATATTTTTCATGTAGTTCCCCAAATAATTCTTCATAACTATCTATATCTTCATTAACTTGCTCTCCCCAACCATCTAAATTCAAATCAAATGGATTCCATGTTCCATTAATATATTCAATTGAATTCACAGCAGTCATAAACCACCATCCTTGTAATTTTACACTATCTTTTCTACGTTTGTCTTCTAATACAGTCTCATATTCATCTTCTATTTCATCAAAAGGACTTTCCATTGTATAATTTGAGTATGTCTTTATTAAACCTTTATCTTTCCATTCTTCCATTTTTTTTAACATTATTCTCTTTTTTCTTCTAATTTCCCTGTCACTCATATTAGTTGTAGGAAAGACAGTCGGTTGTTTCATAAAATTATTGGAACCTTGTCCTACAAAATTAGCAGTTGCTGATCCTAATTTTGAATCAGTATTTAAGTCATCTAATTTTATTTCATCAATTGGGATAGACATTGTAGGTTGTAAAGGTTCAGTAGAAAAACTATTTAATGGTTCTGTATTTCCTAAAGATGATGTATTTATATTTGTTAATTCATTCAATTCATCTTCTAATGTATTTAAATCACCTACATCAATAGTAGGAGTAGAAGATTTTTTTTTGTCATTCATTAGTAATTCAATACCAACACCTAAACTATCATTTCCACCACTAATTTGTGGGTCAGAAATATTTATAGATTCCATATTATCAAACGAAATATTTATAGGCTCCATTATGATATTAACAGAATAATTATGTTTATATTTCTACGCATTTAAAATATTATTTTCTATATACCAAACACCTTGTAAAAAAGCGTCCGCCAAATCATCTTTTTTTGTAGTATCTAAAGACGTTTTCCACTTTGTCATATTGTATTTTTCTAAAATTTCATTTGTATACAAAATTCCATTCTTTTTGTTATCTTTATAATTGTTTTTTTTATTAGAATCTTTGTTTTTATTAAAGTATTTCAATTTATTTTGGGAACTAATAAATTTGATATCTATATCGTCTATTTTCATAATAAAAAACTGCGCTAACATACCTTGAATTGTTTTCATTCTATTTGCAATAGGTGAAATTTGGTTTTCAATTAATACAATATTAATATCATTATCAAACAATTCTTCTCCTTGCTTTTTCATTTCTTTTCCAATGTGTATTAGGTCATAATCATCACATAATATTTTTTTTTGTTTATATGGATGTAAACAAATTTTTAAATAATGTTCAGCTAATGTTTTAACCATACATGCTTTTGTATTTTTTTCTAATTTTATAAATGATTTCTTACATAGTTCTTGAAGTTCATCTATACTCTTCTTTTGTAATGTACTTTTTTTAAGTTCTTTTGAATATAAAGGTATTCCACTTTTTTCTCCATGTGTTTTACAATAACTCTTATTATTACATGTAAATCTAGCTATATTTTTACACTTAGTTCCATTCTTTTGTAAATGTTCACAATACTTTTTTTCTACAGTATCATTACTTACTAAATCCATTATTTTCCAATTATTAATATCAAATTGATTTCCAGATATTTCAAAAATACAATAAGCCATATTCTTAATTCCAACATCAAAACTAATAACTTTCATCTGTATATAAAATTGAAATTTATAGTTTATATTATCTTTTGTATAAATAATTATGCAACGAGATTTATTAAATATTAAAAATACATTACAAAAAAAAATATGGTCATTTAAAGATGACAAATCATATAATTGGTACATAGGAAAAGATGCTTACATATGTACTGTTTGGGATGATGAAAATAAAATTAATATTCGCAATTATGGTAAAATTACATTTATAACTGATTCTTTTATAAGTTTTCAATCTGGTAAAGTTCGTAATCATAATAACTTACCTAGAAATTGTTTTTACAGTCATGATGAAATTAAATTTGTATATATAAAAAAACAAAATAGTGTAAATATAAAAAAAAAATATGTGGAAATAAAAAAAACAGATTTAAAAAAAGAAGAACTCAATGTTTTACATAACGAATTGATCATTAATAATTTTATAAGTATTTAATTTGTATGTAATGATGGCGCTATTTTGTAAAAGCCATTTTTTAATGTATTGACATAATTTACTTTCAAATCACTTTTGTTATGTCTATTTTTATCCTCTAATTTATAATATAATTTATTATTATTTTCAAAACTATCTATTTCATTATTTATAATGACTTTATTTGTTAAATATTTTCTATATTGCCAGTTTGATTGTATACCTTTTGATTTTAAAAATAATTCATTTTTTTTTTCATTTGGTTCTAATTTATCTAAAGTTGGTTTATATATACTATTATAATCACCGTATTTATTCATTATATATTATGTAAATAAATTAGTTTGTAGCTAACAATTCAATTAATTCACTTTTTCTTAATTTTGATATATTAGAAGCTAAACCTTTATTTTTTACTTCTTCTTTTAATTGAGAAACAGTTAACTTTGAAAATACACTACTATTATCGTCTTTACTTAGACCTTCATCAGAAACTAAAGAATTTACATCTGTTTCTGAAACTTCTATACTTTCAGGAATATCACTAACAACTGTATCCTCTTTATTTTCATAATTATTAATATCTACTTCATCTTGTTCTTGCTCTTGTTCATATCCAGATTCGTCTGGTTCTTGTTCTTGTTCATCTCCAGATTCTTCATCTTCATCACCAGATTCTTCATCTTCATCACCAGATTCTTCATCTTCATCACCAGATGCTTCATCTTCATCTCCAGATGCTTCATCGTCCTCCATTTCTTCTTCATATTGCTCTCTTGCTACTTCTCCTGATGTGATAAAATTATCTTCTTCTTCATTCAAAATAGCATTATTACCCCCTACATATTGAGGCGATACTTCTAATTCTGTTATTTTCATTTTTTCAACAATACTGTTTATAATTTGAAGCATAGTATCACCTTTTTCTTCTAATTGCTTAATACGTTGACGAAACTGAAATAACATCATTACTACTAAAATTACAGACATTAATAGACTGCCTACAAAAAATGTATTTAAAAAACTAAATATACCTCCCATTACTTTTAAGAAATATAATATAATATATATTTGAACGCTCTTTTTATTTTATTTTCATTTGTTATTATATATAATGACTGAAAATACCATAATTTTTGACAGTAGAAATATCCTAATTGTAATTTTAACAATTGTATTAATATTAGCAATTATGGATATTAACATATTTTATATTATTGGAAACTTTATACAAGTTCTATCAAATATATTCATGCCTTTTATTAGAAAAATATTATCATTATTTGGTTACTCTACAGGGACAATACTTAATGAAACCGCTGAACTAGCATCAAACACTGCTAAATTAACAATAGATATAGCTGAAGGTACAATACAATCTGTTGGTGGATTATTACAAAAAGCAAGTCAAGGTGGATTAACAAATGACATGAAAAAAACATTTAGTGATAACTTCAAAGAAGTACCTGCTTCAAGTCCAATGAATCCAATTCAAGCAACAACAGCTTCTAAAAAAAGTGGATTTTGTTATGTTGGTGACTTTCAAGGAAATCGTGGATGTGTCGAAGTATCTGAACATCAAAAATGTATGTCCGAAAAAATATTCCCTACTAAAAAAATGTGTTTAAACCCTACAATGACACCAAATTTACAACCACAACAAAATAACTATCCTGTAACAACTCATCAATTATAAGTATATAAATAATATCACAATAATTATAATATGAATAAAAATATTATAAGTATTACAACAAATGCATTTAAAAAAATGAACATAATCATGAAAAAATCTAATAATAAATTAGGATTTTTGTTTGGTGTAACCTCTGGAGGATGTAATGGCTTTAACTTTAATCTTAATTTAATAACATCCAATGAATTGAATAAAATACAAAAACAAAAACCGAATATTATAAAAAATGACGATGTGAAAGTTTATATTGACCCAGTATCTGAAATGTTTTTATTTGGTACTACTATTGATTATATCAAAGAAGATTTTAAAAAAGGTATTTTTGAAAGTAAATTTACATATAATATAGATCGCAAAATAGCAACTAGTTGTGGTTGTGGTGTATCTTTTATGCCTAAAAAATTAAATAATTAATAATTTGAGTTTGTAAAAGAAAAAGTATTATATTGAGTTTGTAAATTTTGTTTTGCTGATTCAGGATTAACAACATTTACACCATCTACATTAATTGTAGCTAAGGGTGGTTCAATAATTGGAATAATTTGCGGTGGTTCATTAAAATCTCCTGTACCATAATTTAATATATCTTTTCCACCCATATAACCATGATTTTTACAATATAAACTACAACTATTAAAATCTTCTTTTACAAGGATTTCAATAGAATTCCAATGAAAGTTATAATCACCCGCTTCACTCGATGTTACTCCATCAGATGTTGTTACGCTAACTGTAGTAAAACTATATTGTGGATTCCTACTATAGGTATTATTATCATAAGTTATATCTGAAGCAATACTTTTATTTAATAATGCTATTGGATGATTTTGTGATATATTTACAAAATAATATTTACCTTTTGTCATGTAATATTTGGTATTTTCATTAAAACTTATATCTTCAACATAATATGTTCCATTTCTATAAACACTATTTCTTAAAAATATTCTTTTTTGATTGTTATACGTAACTACATCAAACCAAACATGAGAACTTAAATTTTTATTAATTGTTACTATTGTAGGTGTATTTGAAACTACTGGATATAATATTTTATTTTCAAATAACTGATTTGTATATTTTATTTCAACTTTTTCATTATTATTATTAGATGTAGCATTTATTATTAAGGGTATTACGCTATCCTTATCTTGTGTACTATTTAGTTTACAATTTGAAATATCTATATTTTTTGTGGGGTTTATAGTCAATCCAAATGATAAGTCTATCCTATTATTACTTTGAAGCCCTATCAATGTATTTGCAGCATTATCTGGGACAGTTGTTTGAAATGTACTCAATAAATCATAAACATAATCGGTTGCGCTATTATAAGTTAAACCAGTAATTTCTATATTACCCATATAAAATTCAATATTGAATTTTTTATTTGTTGGTGTTGGATTAAAAGATATATCAAAATCAATATTTGGAGTAAAATTAGAAGTATCTATATAAGATCCTTGTTGTTTTATATTATCATTAAATTTTGATTTATAATTTTTTGTATTTAACGCATATGTAATATTTTTTATATCTACTTCTTGATTTTCAGATACTTGTAAATATTCACCATTGACAAATAAAGATATAGGAATTGATAATTTAGTTATTTTTGTATTATTACTACTTGCTTTTACAGTATAAAAATTCAAAATCTCAGATTCTACTTGTGGAAATATTTTCAAATTCTGAGTACTTTGAACATATAAATTATAATCAAATAAAGGCGGTTGTGCTCCATAATTTCGATCATTTTTATAATTATATAAAGGAACACTTTCATCTTTATAAAGTTCAAGATTTCCAGGAACACCCGCACTGGATGATGGTGTTTTATAATTAGGACCACTAGTATTATTACATATTATATAGTTTATTTCTGAATATACATATTTATCATAAACATCCAAATATAAAGTTGATTGACCAAGATTATAAAAGCTCTTTTGATATAATTGTTTATTATTGTTTCCTTTGATAATTTTTGAAAACACATCTTTTTGTGTATCTTGTTTTACTTTAAAATCATCTTTTTTATATTCTAATATTTCTACTTTACGTCTCATATCAAAATCTTCTTTTGTAAATCTACCTCCATAAGGAGACTGTTTTTCAAAACGAGTCAAAGGATTAAACATTAATTGTTTTTTCCTACGTTGAATGCAAAAAGATTCTAATTCATCTGACATTATATATAGTAATGAAATATATATAATTTATACTTTTGATGTATACCACATATTTGAGAGGTAACCGTAAAATCCACTATCAGCACTAGATGATAATGAACTTGACATTAAATTTGGACCATTGTTTAATATACTGTTAATTTCGAAAACATTTAATGCTCTATCAAAATATCTTAAATCTGACATTTGTCCATTAAAACCATTATTTTGATTAATATAAATGTCTTGGAAATTTTGCTTTGGAGTATGATTTAATATTAATCTATCCGAAACTGTACCATTTATATAAACATCTAAAGTATTGTTTTGTAATCTTAAAACAACATGAAACCATTTTTTTAAAGGAATATTATCAATGTCGATAGTTGTAGCAGCATCACCTGTTTGCATTGTATCCATAGTAATATGTAAATTATTACTGTTTGGACCAATATACATACCTGGTGCGTTATTTGTCATTGCTTTTCCTGTTGTAGGATCCCAATCATCAGTACCTTTATTGAACACATGTTGATATTTTTCAGCATTCTTTACATCAATATCTGATAAGTATAACCATATTGACCATGAAAATTCAGCACCTTTACTTTGGTTATTAGAACGGTTTATTAATACTGAATCTGAAATATTTGGATCTTGTGAAATCGTATTTGAATCATTACCACCTAATAATCCTTTTATAACGTAAGGTGACTTACTAGGTGATGAAAAATATAATATCAATGCTACACCAATACGGAATAATACTATAAAGATAATAATAATCAAAATTAAAAATGAAAATTTAGCTACTAAAGTATTTGAATCCATAAATGCTGCTGGAGCACCAACATTATCTGAAAATGTATTCAATGAATCTGAAATACTTTCTTTAGTATCTTCAAAAGTAGTTCTTGCACTATCATATCCTTCTTGAATACTATTTGTTATATCTGATAACGTACTTTGATTTTCTTGAGACATATATAATATATTACTACATTTATTATATATTAATTTACAGTAATGCAAATTTAGTTTGTTCGATATTATCTTTAAGTACTGAAACATCAACACCATATCCAGTAATCATACCTCCTTGTCCACTTCCTTTCATGTATTCATTATATACAACTTGAGGATTAAGTGGATGAGCCCAACGTTTAAAACGTGCTACAAATGCATCGAATTTTCCGGATGTTAAACCTGATTTTTCTTTAGGCATTACTGTTTCTTTTACACGTTCAGATTTTACTAATTTTCCATCTAAATATACATCAACAATATTATTGTCTACACTTACTACAACATAAACCCATTTTTGAAGAGGAAAGTTATTTGTTGCTAAAATTTCATCATTTTCACCTAATTTAACAGTTAATGTAGGTGTATTTGATGCTAATTTTACAATAATAGAATCATCATCTCTTTTAAATAATATTTTATCTGATGTTGTATCCCAACTATTAATGTATATCCACATACCATATGCATATCTAGTTGAACCTGGACTTCTCAAATCATCTGATGAAATACTTATTTGTGAATCATTTATATCTTGATATTTAAGAATATTTTGTGAATTATCTGAAAAGTACAGATATAATACATATATTAATATTGCTACTACAATACCTAAAACTATAAAAGTAATATTCATTATATAATATAATTCTATATAAAAATATATTATCTAAATATTTAATGTGTCAAAAACGTATCAATAACCATATTGACATTAATAAGAATCTCATAATTCATAATAATGATTTAAATTATACAAATAATAGATATCATGATTTCTATTCAGAGTTGGATGAAAATAATACAACATATACCGACAAAATTATGCACACTTTTTTAGTAACAGTTATTTTATTTTATAAAACATTATTACTATATTATATTTTTCAAAGAATTGGTGGATTTAATGGTTGATATAGGTTATAATTATACGCAACTTGTGATTTTGTTTGAGGATTATTATAGTACATCACATTACATATTGCTCCACTTAAACCGTTATGTCCTGTTTTTATTCTATCACTTGATGTAAGTTCAAAATTTGATGGAACAAAAGATGTTGTTAATTTTCCATTGATGAAAATATCTATATCATTATAAGTTCTATTAATCACAATATTACTCCATCTTTGAAGTGGTAATTTTAATTCCTTAGTTTGACCAGCTAATTGTATTTCAAAAATATCAGTTATTCTTTTTTCATTATCATATAGGTCCTTAATATTTTCTTTATGTATACCGTAAGTTGGATCTAAGTTATCATTTGTACCTGATTTATCATATTCAGAAACTACAGCTTTCATATCAAGAATTTCATTATTGTTATTTTTATATTTAATAACCAAATCACCATAACTTAAAACATGACCTCCATTTTTGTAGACATTATTAGAATTACTTCCAGTATTCATATATGTCCATAAACTTATACTATAACTTTGAGGTTCTTTATCAATTGATTTTATTTCTTCATATGATGTTAAAGACATCTCTTTATCTAAAAATACTGGATTATATAATACTTCTATTCCACCAGTAGATACTATTTTTTTCATCATTGGTGGAAAGAAGAATAATAAGAATACTAATACAGCTTCAATTATGTATAAAATATATACTTCTTTATTTGTTATTTTGAGTTCTTCTAATACTGTTTTTATAAAATCTGATATCATACAAGGAATATAAAATATGAAATAAGCAATAAAACCCATAATACCATCTAAAGAACGCATGTAATTACCAAAAATAGATGAGAAAATAGCTAAACCTACTAAAACTATTAATATAATTAATAATATGTATGCGTATCTTATTAAACGTGCTGTGCTGTATGATATATTGAAATAATTTTGAATTAATAAAACACCCCATACAGCAGCTAAAGACCCTGCTATTATTTGATTACTTGTACTATTTAATTGTTTTAAAATATTTGATGTCAAAGCATAAACTATAAATAGCGAAGCAAATAATATGCTAAGAAATACAATAATATTAAAGTTACTACTAATAAAATTTACATTTAATGAACTTGAATATAATATAAATCCCATCATTATTATTAAACCATAAGTAAGTATATATCCAAATATATTGCTGAAAAAACTTTTATTAGATAATGTATTTGTTAATTTATTAAAATAGTTTGTCATTTATATATAATATTATTATAAATTTTCCATAGTTGTTTTCTTTCCATGACAATCACGACATAATGCTACTAAATTATCTACATGATTTGACCCACCATGTTCTAATCTTATTTTATGATCTACTTCAAACCATGCGTTTAATTGTTTATTACAATCACCACATTGCCAACTTTGGTTTGATGCGACAAACTTCTTTTTGGTCTCACTAACTGAACGTTTTGTACCTTTTTTTCCAGATTGTATTATTCTATCTGTACTTTGTTGCTCTTGTACTATGTTTTTTGTTCCAAAATCTAAAAATGGACTAATCATTTTACTAGTATTCTTATCTACAGGCATATATTTCAAATATTCATTTGAAGCTTTTACTATTTCTGATGCATTTGATGGATTTTTTTTTATTATCCAATATAACATATAAGCACCAAATACAATACCAGCCATTTGATAATATTTTTTTAAAGAAAATAACATTTTATAGTATTTACCATCAGTATAAATATTGCCTACTAATATTCCTGTTATTATTATAAATACAATTTCAATTCTCATTTATATACTATAAATATATTTTTCAGATTCCATTCATATATATGAAAATTGTAATTAATATAATAAATATAGCATAAATATAGTGCTTCGAAATATTAAAAGATTCTGATATTTTTACATATGTTGGTTTATAATGATAACAATAATCATTATATGCTTGTTGTATAGATATTTGTGGCTTTCCTATTTTTTTATTTACCTTATTATGAATAAAATGTAGCCATTTTTGAAAATCTACTTTATTCCCCAAATAGGGTGTTACTGGATACTTATCCAGCATATTACTAAATGTCTTACCTATCTCTGGGTCAGGTATAAATAAAGGCATATTCATTATTAAATCATAATATTTTCGTCGTGTTGTTTCATTTGGTTTCTTTGGATAACTATATCCAACAGTGTGCATAAAAAACCAATACTGAGGTCCCCATACTTCTGAATCAAAATGTTTTATTTCCATTATATTATATATTCATAATTATAATTATTTTTTTTACGATTAAATTAAATACACATAAAGATTATTGTTTATTAATAGATATCATGACAGATAATTATTGTAACAATTGTGGAAAACAAGGACACTTATATCATCAATGTAAATTACCTATAACTAGTAATGGTATAATTTGCTTTAGAATTAATAATAACATTATTGAGTACCTTATGATATGTAGAAAAGATACATTAGGATATATTGATTTTCTTAGAGGTAAATATAATCTTTATGATAAACAATATATTGTTGATATGATTAATCAAATGACTATATCCGAAAGAGAAAAATTATTAAATAATGATTTTGATTATTTATGGAACCAATTATGGGGGTCTTTTAATATTTCAAAATATAAGAATGAAGAGTCCACATCAAAAGAAAAATTTAATCTATTAAAAAATGGTTGCTATATTTCAGATGAATTTGTATCTTTAAATGACATTATAACAAATAACACTTCTAATTGGATTGAACCTGAATGGGGGTTCCCAAAAGGCAGAAGAAACTATCAAGAAAAAGACTACTCTTGCGCTCTTAGAGAATTCGAAGAAGAAACTGGTTATTCTTTGAATTTATTACATAATATTAATAATATTACTCCTTTTGAAGAAATATTTACTGGCTCTAATTATAAATCTTATAAACACAAATATTATCTAGCTTATATGAAATATCATGATAGTGACATTAAAACAGTTTTTCAAGACAGTGAAGTAAGTAAAATTAAATGGAAAACATATGATGAATGCATATCATGTATACGAAACTATAATTTAGAAAAGAAACAAATATTAAAAAATATAAATGAGATTATAAGTACATATAGAATTTTTATAGTATAAATATATTTCGTTATATTATAATAATATAATGAAAAAAAATAGATCCACACAAAAACAAGAAAATAGTATTCTATCTATAAAACCTATTGATGTAACTGTCGATACACCTAATCCTTTATTAGAAAGTCTTCGAAAAACAATTGGTCAAGAAACGATTACAAACAAAAAAAAGAAAATTGTAGTAATTGATGATGCTCTTATTTATAATAATGATAAGCAGTTTACAAAAGAAAATTATGAGCAAATCAAATTACAAAATCTACGTGATATTTATTCTATTCTTGCTAATCAAAAAACAGGTAGACAATATATTTACGGATTAGCCAATCGTAGATCTCTAGTTGATGCTATATTAGACAAACAAGAAGAATTACGTAATCAAATAAAAGGAACACCATTCAAAACACCAAAAAAATCCAGCATTAAAATAGATACTATATCAAATAATGTAGAAGATACTATAGTTAATGATTATGTCATTCCCGAAGTTGATAATAGTGAAATTAATTTTCAAGAATTACAAAAAATAGATGATCAATATATTTATAATATGAATATTTCTAGAAACATACCTACTTTCAATATTGATAAAAATGAAACTGATATTGATAATGAAAACGAACTAGGTATCATACCTCAAGATATTGAATCAAAAGAATATAATAACTATTTGAAAAAAAAAGAATTATTGGAATATGATGATAATACTGCTTTTGATGAATTGTACCCTACTTTAAATGACTCCAAATTCAGTTCTAGAATAGCTGCGAAAAAAGAATTCTCTGAAACAAAATATGATGGTACTATTCACAACATAGAAGAACAGGCTGATAAATATTGTAATGCTTCTTTTGAATTATCACCTAATCAAATGTTTATTAAAAACTTTTTATCTTCACAAACACCTTACAATAGTTTATTATTATTTCATGGTGTTGGTACTGGTAAAACATGTTCTGCTATAGGAATATCTGAAGAAGTTAGAATTTATAATATGCAAAATAAAAAAACACAAAGAATTATTATTGTAGCATCACCAAATGTTCAGAAAAATTTTAAATTACAACTATTTGATGAAAGTAAACTAGCCAATAATGGTGGATATTGGAATTTAACTACATGTATTGGTCAATCACTAATCAAAGAAATAAACCCTACAAATATGAAAGATGTCCCTAGAGAAACAATTATTAGACAAATTAATAATTTAATTAAAAGTCACTATTTATTTTTAGGTTATACTGAATTTTCTAGATTTATTGACAGGTCAATTAAAGTCAACTCTGAAAATTTAAATGTAAAAGAAATGAAACTAGAACAAATCAAAAAAATTAAAAACCTATTTAATAACCGTTTACTTATAATTGATGAAGCACATAATATTCGTATAAGTGAAGACAATAACAAAAAGAAAATTGGTTCTTTATTGATGAAGATAGCAAAATATAGTAATAATATGAAATTACTTTTACTTACTGCTACACCAATGTACAATTCATATAATGAAATCCTCTGGATGACCAATCTATTAAATGTAAACGACAACCGTAGTACTATTAGTCAAGATGAAATCTTTAATAAAGACGGGACATTTAAAGATAGTTCTGATAATTTTGAAGGAGGTAAGGAATTATTAACACGTAAATTAATTGGTTATGTTTCTCATGTACGAGGTGAAAACCCATATGCTTTTCCATTTAGAGTTTATCCAGAAACATTTGAACCTGAAAATAAAATCACTAATTATCCAAAAGTTCAATTCAATGACGTAGAAATTACAAACCCTTTACAGCATATCAAAATCTATGCTCATAAAATGAAAGAACAACAACAAGAGATTTATAATAAAATCATTGACAAATTAAAAGATACACACAAAATCAATATGGAAAACATGCAAACATTTGGGTATACTATTTTACAAAAGCCTATTGAATCTACAATAATTACATATCCAGGAAGGAAAAGAGTAGGTAAAGACGGTTTCAATGATATTATGTCATTTGAAGTTGTCAATAAACCTTTACCTAATAAATTAAATTACACATACAATGAAGATATGCTTGAAAAACATGGTCCTTTTTTTAAGTTAAATACATTACAAAATTATAGTATTAAAATTTCTTCTATTTGTAATATTGTTAAAAAAAGTAATGGTGTTGTTCTAATTTATAGTCAGTTTATTGAAAGTGGAATAATCCCAATAGCATTAGCCCTTGAAGAAATGGGGTTTTCTAGATATAGTTCTACACCTGGTGTTAAATCATTATTTAAAAAACAACCAACCGATTTGATAGATTCCAGCGAATTAATACCAAAAAAAGAAATGTTAAAACCTTCCAAATTTAAACCAGCTAGATATTGTATTATAACAGGTGATCCATACTTATCACATAATAACGCAAAAGATATTCAATATATTAATCAACCTGAAAATAAAGATGGAGAACTTGTAAAAGTATATTTGATATCCAAAGCTGCTTCTGAAGGTCTAGATTTTAAAAACATTAGACAAGTACATGTTGTTGATCCATGGTATAACATGAATAGAATTGAACAAATTATTGGTCGCGCTGTACGTAATAAAAGTCACTGTGAATTACCATTCAAAAAGAGAAATGTTGAAATTTATTTACACGCTTGTGAAGAAGAAAAAGAAACTCCTGATTTGTATTTATATAGACTCGCTGAAACTAAAGCATTACAAATTGGAAAAATTACTAGAATATTAAAAGAAGTAAGTGTAGATTGTGTATTAAATAAAGAACAAAGTAATTTTACAATAGACAAAATAAGAAGTAAATTTGAAGAAAATAAAAATATTGAAATCGAATTAACCAACGGAGAACTTGTAAAATATGGTGTTGGCGACAAACCATTCACAGCAATATGTGATTTCTTAGACAATTGTGAGTATACTTGTTTGAATGAAGATAGATATATTAAACCAGATTCAAGTACATATGATAATAACTTTATTAAGATGAATTATAATACTATTATGAGTCGTATTAAACAAATATTTAAAGAGCATTTTGTTCTTGATCAAGACAATCTTATAAAACAAATTAACTATAAAAAAGAATATCCTAGAGAACAGATATTTTTTGTCCTTTCACAAATGATAGACAATAAAAATGATATTATTAATGATAAATATAACCGCAATGGTACACTCATTAACAAAGGTAAATATTATGCCTTTCAACCTCAAGAATTAAATGATGAAAATATTAGTGTTCTCGAAAGAAGTATTCCTATTGATTATAAACATGAAAGAATAATATATGATGGAGATTTAATCAAGCAAAAAGATACAACCAAAAATCAAAAACATATAGAGAACTATTCCAATATACTTAATACAATTAATATTCATCTCGACAATATTAATAAAACCATTCCTAATTCTAGTAAAACTATTAAAGCCAATTCTTCATGGTATATACATGCTGCCTCAGATTTACTACAAGATTTATTATTTAATGTTAATAAAATACCTAAGGAAAGTTTCATAAAATATACAATATATCACTATTTAGACGAATTATCTATCGAAGATAAATTAATTGTAATGAAACATGTTTACACAACTAAGGAAATTAAATCTTTTGTTGAAAAAATATTTCAAGAATACTTTGAAAACAAAATGGTAACATACAAATCCAAAAATGCTATTGTTGTATTTGATAAAAATATTAAGAAAAATAAATTATTTATCATTGATATAGAAAATAATACTATAACTCCTGCTAGAAACATTGATGAGGAAAATTTTAAAATACCTATTGCTCAAAATTTCTTAACATCAAAAGATAAATTATACAATGACATCGGTTTCTTATCTTATTCAAGAGGATTATTTTTTAAATTAAAAAATATGAACGAAAAATATAATAATAGTGGCGCAAAATGTGGTAGTACCAATAAAACAGATATTGTTTCAAAAATGCACTGTATTATTAATGGTGAAATGTGTAAACCTATTTTTTCTGAATTAGATGGTGTTTATCAATATGTCTATAATGAACAACAACAAAATGAAATTAAAAAAGAAGGCTTGTGTATTATTATGGAAAATATTATGAGATACTATGATGAAACACAATATAGAGGTAAACGTTATTTTTTTACCCTTGAAGAAGCCATAATTAATCAAATTGAAAAGATTTAAAAATTGATTTCTATATAACGAAAATATATATAGAAATATAATACTAATATATAATAGTAATGACTACGACTAATAAAATATACGGAATATTCCATAATTCTATTTTAGAAAGAAGAGTCAAACTTCATATTAACGAAGTTGGACAAAGTATAAAACAAAATTTAGAATTAAAACTTAACGATTTATATTGTAATAAATGTGTACCTGAAGGTATTATTCGATCAAACTCTATTAAAATAACTACATATAGTGCCGGTAATGTCAATGGAGAATCTATTGAATTCGATTGCGTTTTTGAATGTTTTGTTTGTAACCCTCCTGAAAATATGATTATTGAATGTATTATTAAGACTATTACAAAAGCCGGCATTCATTGTGAATATTTTGATAGAGAATCTAATACTATTCCATTACATATATTCGTAGCAAGAGATCATCATATTAATAACAATGATTTCGCTAATCTTAAGGAAAATGATGAAATACGTATCAAGGTAATTGGTACAAGATATGAACTTAACGATCCTTATATATCTGTAATAGCAACACTTGTAAATAAAAATTTAAAAATATATGATTAAAATATTTAAATAAACAATATAAAATTATGTCTATTTTTTATTATAAATATGGATCTCGATGATATGCGAAAAAAAATCGAAGCCTTTGATAAAATTCAACAGTTAGAAATTTTAAAAATCTTTATCAAACATAACATTAATATTAATGAAAATAAAAGTGGAATATTTATTAATTTATCTACAATGAAAACAGAAGTTATCGATGATATTAAACAATATTTAGAACATATTAATATTCAAGAAAATACATTATTAACTCGTGAAAGTAAGCAAGAAGAATACAGTAAACAATATTTTTCATAACAATATAAAAACATATTATTGAATAATAGTATATGATTAATAATTGTGTTGTTGTAAGAAATCATGTACATCGTCATAAAATTAGTAATATTATTGACATTTCTAATTTTAAAAAATCTTTTTTATCACATTTGAATATTAAACAATTTATTAAATTAAATATTTCAGTTAAAGAAGTATCCAAAAAAAATAAAAGACATGTTAACAATGAGTTAGAAGAGATCAATATTTATAATTTAAATACACAAAATAAAGATATAGTCGAAATTAAGAAAAATAATACAAATAATGAAAAAAAAACAAATAATAAAATATCTGAAACAATCGAAAATATTAATTTAATAAAACCAAAAGAAGTAACAAATTATTATCTTAATAGAAATCACCGTGATCGTTTATTTTGGAACATGTACATACTTCATCATGGATTTGATGAATATCAAAAAATAAATATTCATTATGGAAATGTTCTTCTAGAAGAACGTCTACAAGCATGTAAATATATTGAAGAAAACGATTTAATGAAAAATATGAATCATAAAATCACGAAAATAACTATCCAAGAAACTATGAGTGAATTAATTTGTCCTGAAAAAAAAACATCTTTTCACGCACTATGTGCTCTTTGTTGTTATTATAAAATGAAAATATTAGTTGTTAATGAAGACAAGAAATTTTTTATTGAATTTTTCAATACAGTATCATATAATAGTGTTCATGTATTATTACAATTAAAAGATAATTATAAAATCAAATATGAAAATGCTACGGCAGAACAAATCAAAAACATTACTAAAAATAAAATCAAATATCAGCATTATTCAAAACCATTAAAAGGAGTATCAGGATATAAAGTCGATGAATTACGCGAAATGGCTAGAACTATAAATATTGATTCTAATAAAAACAAAGTTGAATTATATCAAAATATTTATAAATATATCGGTTAATTGTCACTTTCTGATAAAATTGAATTAAACTTATTATATTATTGTAATATATAATACTCATGGAACTAGAAAAATTAATAAAATCTTATTTAGAAAGTAACCCAGTTCTTATTACAGATGGTACTAATAAAGAATTCGAAATTCGTTTTGGTACTAATGCTAAGTTAGCTAAACCATTAACTCAAATTGATTATGAAAATGTAGTTAAACAATTGCTTTCTTGCGGATTTAAATGTGATAATACAGACGGTTCTCAATTACTTCGTATTACAAATGAATATATGGATAAAAATACTGGTATGACCCGTTTATCTAATGTACGTTGTGAATTAGTAGGTAATGATGTTATAAAAGGATATTGCAAACATAATAATATACAAACATTAATAGATACTCAATCAACCATTACATCTCAAATTAATTTTACACAAAAAATGAATTTTAAAGATGGTAATGATATACTTGGTCCGGTTGATATTACTAGCTACAATTTCAGAGCATCATTTCAATCAGAAAAAAATTTTACACATCATTCTAATTTTATTAAGAATATTATTAATCAGTGGAGTAATTCTAAAAAAGTATTTCGTTTAATTAATCGTGTAAGATTCACACACCCTTTATTTCCTTTATTTGTAGATGTAAGTATTGTAAAATCATCTATCAAACAAAATAGAAAATATGTTCCAACATATACAATCCAAGAATCCAATGTTTTTCAAAACAATCAAAGCTATGAAATAGAATTAGAATTAGATAACAATCGAGTTGGCTATAATACTCCATATTCTACATCAAAAGAATTAGTTGCTTCTATAAAAAAAGCTATTCGAGTTGTTTTGACAGGTATTCAAAATACAAAATATCCTGTTTCATATGATGAACAAGACAAAGTAATGAAAACATATTTGGATATTATACATGGTAGTGAACATAATATTGATAGAATTATTAGTAAATATTTTATAGGTCCTTCTTCATTAACATTACAAATGGAAAATATTAGTGAAGCAGTAGAAGACAGTCATGTTACAAATATTAGAACAGATTATTGTGTTACTGATAAGGCTGATGGAGAAAGACGACTGTTAATTATTAATGATGATGGTAAAATTTATATGATCGATACTAATATGAAAATTATATTTACTGGAGCAAAAACCAACAATGAAAAACTATTTAATAGTATATTAGATGGTGAATATATACAAAAGAATAAAATAGGTGAAATTATCAACTTATATGCAGCATTTGATGTTTATTATATTAACAAAAAAGACGTTCGCGCATTACCTTTTGTTTTATCTAATAACAAAACAAATAATTTCCGTTTCTATTATTTACAATATTTTATCGATAATTTAAAACCAATATCTATTTTACAAGAAAATAAGAAAAATTTACCATCACCAATTAAAATAATGACCAAATCATTTTATATTTCTGATGAAAATACTACAATATTCTCATGCTGTAGTAAAATATTATCAAATGAAAGTGATGGAATATATGACTATAATACTGATGGAATTATATTTACTCCTAATTTATTACCTGTAGGTGCTGATAAAATTACAGATAAACCATCAAACACAAAGGTTACTTGGAAACATTCTTTTAAATGGAAACCTCCTGAATTTAATACAATTGATTTCTTAGTTTCTGTTAAAAAAGATGAAAGTAATAATGATGAAGTACACCATATTTATCAAGAAGGAGTCAATGTTAAAGGTCAATCCATATTAAAATATAAAACACTTATATTAAGATGTGGTTATAATGAAAAAATACACGGATTATTAAACCCTTGTGAAATGATATTACAAGACAATATTACAGATTCTAATAAAGATAATGAAGATGACTATAAACCCGTACCATTTGTTCCTTCAAATCCATATCAAGAAGATGCTTATTTATGTAATGTAGCTCTTAAAGAAGACGGCTCTCATAGTATATTAATGACAGTTGATAATGAACCATTTGAAGAAAATATGATTGTTGAATTTCAATATTTTATAGATAGAGAAAAAGGTTGGAATTGGGTTCCATTACGTGTTAGATATGATAAAACTGCTGAATTACGTAACAATATTAAAAATTATGGAAATGCTTATCATGTCGCTAATAACAATTGGAAATCTATTCACTATCCAATAAACAAAGACATATTACGTTCAGGAGAAAATATTCCTGAACAATCTATTAATGACGATATTTATTATAATCGTTCAGCTGATCACAAATCATATACCAAAGCATTACGTGACTTCCATAATCTATATGTTAAAAATAATCTTATTAAATCTGTTATGAAAAAAGGTCACACAATTATTGACTATTCAGTTGGAAAAGCTGGTGATTTATCAAAATGGCTTTATTCCGGTGCTTCATTTGTATATGGTATTGATATTTCTAAAGACAATATTCATAATAGCATAGACGGTGCTTGCGCACGTTATGTACAAAAATATAAGAAATCTAAAAATTTATTTGGTGCTATATTTAATGTCGGAAATTCTGGAAACAATATTATGAATGGTTCAGCTTTTAAATTTGAAAAAGAAAAATTAATAAATGAAGCTGTATTTGGTAAATCCAGTAAAATTAATTTAGGCGATGGTTTATTGAAACATTATGGTGTTGCCTCCAAAGGATTTGATGTAGGTTCTTGTCAATTCTCATTACATTATTTCTTTGAAAATAATACAAAATTACATAACTTTATTCGCAATTTAAGTGAAACCATTAAAGAAAATGGTTACTTCATTGGAACATGCTATGACGGACAATCCGTATTTAGATTATTATCAAATATTAATAAAAATGAAATGATTACTCTTTACTATAAATCCAATAAAATATTTGAAATTGTTAAGAGATATAGTGAAGATACATTTCAAAATGATGAAACTAGTTTAAATTATCCTATTGATGTTTATCAAGATACTATTAATCAATACTTTAAAGAATATCTTGTAAATTTCCCTTACTTCACTCAAATTATGGAAAACTATGGTTTTGTTCTTATTGATTCTGATGAATCTAACGTCAATAATATTCCTAATGGAACCGGATTATTTTCAGAATTATTTAATAACGTAGACGAGAATTATGGATTAGCTTCTAAGATGAGTGAAAATGAAAAGAAAATATCCTTCCTTAATCGTTATTTCATATTTAAGAAAGTTCGAAATGTAGACGCAAATACTATTATGAAACATGCTTTATCTAACACTGAAACAATTGAATTAAAAAATGAAAAAGAAGAAAACAAAGACACGCAAAATAAAATAGATATAGACAAAACAAAAGAATAACAAATTTTAATGATATAAACCTTTTTTTTTAAATAATATATCAATGACATATTATTTATTACCTCGTACTCCTAAAAATATATTAAATCATATTCAATTACAAGAAAAAATAGATGTACCTCCTATATTTATATCCCATTCACTTTCAAACTATATTTCTTCTGTTAAAGAAAAAATAACACCCATCGAGAATGAATGGGATATGTATAAAAAGTACGTCAATCCTTACGAATTTATTCATTCAAACATTCCCGGAAAACATAAAGCTATTGCGAAATACAAACCATTGTCTAGATCCTTTTTTAAAATGATTGAATTAATACATCTATTTGATTTATGTAGTGATTTCAAAAAACCTATTAATACATTTCACTTAGCTGAAGGACCTGGTGGATTTATTGAAGCATTGTGTAAATACAGAAATAATATGTCTGATAAATACATTGGTATAACTATTCAAGACAATAACTCTAGTGTACCTGGTTGGAAAAAAAGTCAAAGTTTTTTAAATAAATATCCATTTGTACATATTGAAAACGGATATGATAATACTGGAAATATATTAACTATAGACAACTTTTTTTACATAAATACAACATATTCTCATTCTATGGATATTATTACTGGTGATGGTGGTTTTGATTTTTCAGAAAATTTCAATCATCAAGAACATGATATTGTTAAATTATTATTTGCTCAAATCTGTTATGCTGTAACATTACAAAAAGAAGGTGGTTCGTTTATATTAAAAATGTTTGATTGTTTTATGCATCACACAATTGATTTATTATATTTATTGACCATATTCTATGATAAAGTATACATTTGTAAACCTCACACTAGTAGATACGCCAATTCTGAAAAATATATAGTATGTAAAAATTATATTAAACATGATAAAAATGTTTTTGAACTAATATTACCTTCTTTTCGCGACATGTTAAATAGCAAAAATCATATTTATAGATTTTTAAAAATAGATATTTGTTCGTTTTTTATTAATAAATTACAAGAATATAATGCTATATTTGGGCAACAACAATTAGAAAGTATATCTTATACATTATCTCTTATTTCTCAAAAAAATGATGACAGAAAAGATAAATGTGATTTACTAATAAAAAATAATATTTTAAAATGTATCCAATGGTGTATGAAATACAACATTGAAACAAATAACACTAATGGTATTATACAATTAACCTGAGATTTTCTCTGTTATACAATTTGTCATTACTCCATTTACTACCTTAGGTGTGCGTTTTAATGGATAATTTTTATATTTATCAATATATCCTCCTCTTGGTACACCATAAGCTAATGCATTGGCTACTGATGAACCTAATGCATTTGCATAACTAGCTGCTGAATCTGTTATTGATTCATACTTTAATCTTGTAATACGATCACTTGATGAAACTGCGCCTTGTTGCCCATATTGAGGGTTATTCGGTTTGTAATATAAAGGCACATATTGAGGTACTATTTTTGGAATACTACTTGAAAAGAATAATAGTTTATTTAAATCTTGTGTACCTCCTCCTATTGGTATTTCTGGAAATGTTGGACCACCTGATGTAAATCCTAAAGCATTTATTAAATCTACTTGTTCACTTTTTAATCTTATACCTGGTACGACTTCACTTGTTGGACTTACAAATGAAGGATTTCCATTTACATCGAATGGAACTGAATAATCAGAAGTACTATCAAATAATGCTTGAGATACTTTTGTTGTTTGAAATTCAAATCTATTTGTTGTACTATTGTAATAAAGTCTCATTAAAGTTTCTGGAGTATTTCCTTGTACTCTAACATAATAATGTAAATTAGCTATCATTTTGTTTTGTAATAAATTGTTAATATCTTTATCATCATAAAATCCAGCAGGAACATTTACTGTGTAGAAAGTAGCAGCATCTACCCATTGATATTCAAAAGAAGCATCCGCTATAAGTTGATATTTTTTACAATGACTAGCACTTCCATTCGAAGCATATACATTATTTACAGCTGAAGCTGTACCTGGTAAGGTATTTGATTCACCTTGACGTATGTTATAATATTGACTTGTACTATATGATTTTACACGATTATCTAAATATTGTTTTGTTGATGTGAAAAACTTTTTAGAATTCATACCACTACTTCTTACTCTTCTCAATGCATCACCTTCTTTTGAAAAATTATTTGGATTACATGAATTACATGACCCTGGTCGTTCATCTGAACGTTCTGTTAAATTAATATTTACTGTATAAGAAGTTCCTACACAACTAGTAAGGTCTGTTACATGAGATGCACCAGGTATATCCATTGTCATTCTTCCCGAAAATTCATTATTTGTAGTTGCTTTTGTTTCGCGACGATATATTCTTAATGGATTTGCCTTAAATTTATTTGTACTAACTCCTGGATTTTTTACTCTTCCATTTACTATTTCATTAAATGTTTGTCCTTTCCATGAAATTATTGTCATTATATTATATTTGTATATATTATATTATGAAATTACCTGAAATTCATTTAGAAGAAGTTGTTCTTAGTATTTTATTTATTCTATTTGCTTCTATGATATTTATCCATTTCTTCGATTCATTCATTTCTCAATACATGAATAAAATTCCAGATCGTTTTACAAGATTAGAAGGTATGGAATGTATGGGTGGTTGTGATAAAGAATCTATGGAATCTGATAAAGAATCTGATAAAGAATCTATGTGTGGTTGTAAAAAATCTCAATAAATATTATATGAAACTTATTATAATACTTATTTTTATTATTTTATTATCCGCATTATATAATTCACAAAAAATAACTGAAGGAGTTCGTGGCCGTTATAAAAAAGGTACTGGAACTGGAACTGCTACTGTAGGTTGTAACCTTTCACCAGTTAAAGATGAAATTAAAAAATTAGAAAAAAAAGTAGATAGTCAAAATAAAGATATTAACAATATTCAAGAAACAGCACATAAAATATTTTGTGAAATGATTAATAAAGATTTTCCAAAAAGTGAACGTGATAGAAACAATATTAGTGTTTGTACAGAAAAAGCTAAAGAATACGGTTGGAGTAAAGAATATTGGAATTACTAACCTAACTATTTAAAACTGATATAGAAAGATTTTTTATATATAATATATCTAATGAATGTTGTATTATATATGGACTCATTTAATAACGATTATATAAATTTTTTAGAAACTAAAGAAAATATAGTAACAGATGGAGTTTTTACCAAAATTATGTATTCGAATACCTTATTTACAATGAATGGTCTCTTTTTCTATTTTCCTATTGAAATACAAGACATTACTAGCAATTCTTATAATAAGACATTCGTTAAATTTGATACTTCTTATGGTATTAATAATACTATTATTTCACATCTAACTAATATTGAACATTCTATTTTAAATTTATATAATAAATCTAAAGCCAAAAATTTAGTTTTTAAAAATCAATTATCTACTGGATATGTCAAAATACACACTACCAAAATTGTAACAAAAAATAGTTTATTTATTGTTAAAATATCTGGTATTTGGGAAAATGATAATAACATGGGAATAACATATAAAATTATGCCTGTTTCAGAAATTGTAGACAATAATGTCGATTAACTGTACTTTTCCATTACTTTTTTTGGTACCAATTTTTCTTTATAACTTTCTAACTTCTTATAACATTTATTTATAGTAACCTCACTAACACCACATACTAATTTTATATCTTTCTTTCCTAAATTTAACTTACATATCTGTGACACAAAATATAATATTCCTGATGCTACTGCATGAGGTATATTATTATCAATTAAATCTACTTGTTCTATTTTCTTTGCAATAAATTTACACAAGTTTATCATCTCTTTATTAAAATTCAACTTACAAGCAAATCGATCTATAAAAGCTATTGGTTGTATATCTTTTAATTTTGTTTGTAAGGATGGATCCAAATTTCGCTCTATATTATTTAATATATTTACAGCCATTGAACATCCATTTGTTGCACTTGCTTTATCTAATAAGAATATTTCCGCTATTTCATGAGCGTTCCTTGGACAACCATTTAATCTACATGATATATAAATCGATGCTGCTTTTATTCCATCTCGATTTAATCCTCTTAACATCTTTTGTTCAGATATGTCCTTGTGAATAATCATAGCACAGTCTATAAATATCTTCGGAATACCCGCATTATGAGCCATTACTGTTATAAACTGAAACTCTTCATTTAATGCTTTCTCTCGATGAGGCATCGCCTGCCACTCTGTCCATTTCTTTATTTTACGCATTTCAAATGTCGATTTCCCATTTGTCATCACTTTACATCCAAATGATGATTCAATCAATAATGGATTAATTGGATTACCACATCTTGCTGGATCCTTACCATTTCTATCTTCACCCCCATAAAATGACCACTCTGGTGAAAAGTCCAACACTTTTTTATATATTATTCCACATTGTTTATTTGTACATGTTGGAAAATCATTGTCCATCACCATTAATGGGTTATTACATACATTACATACAGTTTGTTCACCTTTATTATATATACATTCCATATCCTCATTATTTAAATCCTGCTTCTCATTTATACGCTTCTCAATATCCTTATCAAACATACTCCATAATCTGGCTTTCTCATATTCACTATAATTTTTTTTCTTTTTTTGGGTTTTATTTTTTAATAATTCTATCTGTTCTTCAGACTTAGAAATTTCTGAACACGACATAATCAATAATGATATTTATATGCCTCCATTTTAACGCATTATAATCAATTTTTACATAATTTATAATTTAAATTTAACGGATTTTTCTAAATTATCAAACATTGCTTGGTCATATACCAATCCTCCCTGTGGTTTATACTCACTTGTAGCTGTATATGTTTTACCGTTTACAACTCTTACACCCCCATCTTCATTTTTTGCTTCTATTATTTCTTCTTCTGGTTCTTCATATATTTCATTACCTCTTTCATCTATCTTCTTACCTGTTTGCTTCTTTATTTCATCCCTCACATATTGCGGTATCCAATTATCCCAAGATACAAATAATGTATTTGGATGTAAATATTTAACTAAAAATCCATTCTCTTCTAATTTCATTACCAAATATCCTAGACATTCCCCTTGATTATATAGCGGTTCCCCAAATAAATACTCCGGAACAGTAAACCATATATGTTTATCTGTTTTTTTTGTACGACTCGTTATTTTTATTTTTTTATGTATACGATTTAGTAATTTATTAAATATAGATACTTGTTTTAAATCCTTTCTACGACTTGAATCATATAAATCGTCTATATCTATTTTTTCTGTATTGTCCGTCTCACTTGGAAAAATAAATGATGACATATATTTTCTTATGTGATAAAAAACATAAAAATATAACACAATATTCTATTATGAAAATTAAACATCTTGTTATTTCTGGAGGTGCCTATTATGGATTCTGTATATATGGAGCTTTACGACAATTAAATTCTATGGACAAGTATCAAAATCAAAATATTGAAACTATATATGCTACATCTATTGGTACTGTTATTGCTTGTATGATTGCTATGAATTATGATTGGAATACACTTGATGAATACTTAATTAAACGTCCTTGGCATCATACTTTTCCAATGAATATTAATAGTATTTTTAATGCTTATAGCAATTGCGGTTTATATGATAAAAAATTTATGGAATCTATTATGAATCCTCTTTTACTTGGAAAAAATATTGATCCCAATGTCACTCTTAGTGAATTTTATGATAAAACCAATGTTAAAATGGGATTTATCACAACATATGCCGATGATGTTTCCAAAGAAATTTTATCTCATGACACTCACCCTTCATTACGTTTGATTGATGCTCTTTATTGCTCATGTTGTGTTCCTGTCATATTTAAACCTGAAATTATGAACAATAAAGTATATATTGATGGTGGAATTACAAGTAATTTTCCAGTTGACCAAAGTGTCAATAATGGTGCTAAACTTGATGAAATATTAGGAATACAAATTGTTGGTGAGAGACATCCAAAAATACATACTGATTCTCTTCTAGATTTCTTATTTTCACTGCTTATTATTTTTATTAGAAAAGTTATCCAAGTACAAAATGAAAACCAAAATAAATTAGATTATTGTGTCAGTATTAATAAACCAAATCTATCTATATCTGGATTATATGAATGTATAAGTAATGAAGATATTCGAAAACAACTTGTTGAAGAAGGTTCTGATATTGCTAAAAACACGTTTTTAGATAATACAGATAATCGCGACATCAAAGAATAATTTTTTATACAAATACAGTATATAATGAACTATAAATCATTTTTATTATACACTATACTCGCTACTCTTATACTTAGCGGAATTACATTTAATTATGCGTTTGATAAACACGGTAAACCTCACTGTACAAATTTTGTTACTAATGTTTATTTATACTTAGCTCTCTCTTTAGCATTAGTTGGTTGTTTTGTTCATTTGTATAATAATTTACTTAATCATCCATCAGAAATTGGAAAATACATTAATGAATTCGACGCATTTGGACAAATATATCCTTACCTATTACTTTCTATCATTGTTTCATTTGTTAGTATTATTGGTTTAGTAATGCAAGACATTTTCAGTAAAGATGGTACATTAACTAATCATACATTTTGGTTATTATACATTGCTAGTGTCAGCGTATTACTATATCCTATTTTCAAATCAAAAGAATACTCAGACCTCATACAACCTGTTATATTAAATGTTTCTGCTATCTTTTTATTTATGTCTACTATTGTTTATGCTTATCCTTCTTTTTTTGAAAATACATATAAAAAAGTTATGATTGGCTTATTTATTGCGCTTCTTTCTATTATTATTATCGAAACCGTCTTATTATTAACTGGAAATTATACTCAAGGTAAATATAAATTCATTTCTTACTTTGTTATTGGAATGTTTTCAGTGTTTATTTCTTATGATACTTCTCGTATCCTACAACTTGCTGAAAAATGTATTAATTCACCAAACTATCCACGTATTTCAAATAAACTCTTCTTAGACATACTCAATTTATTCATGCGATTAATTGGAACTAGAAGAAAATAATAATTAATTTCTAAGTATTTAGTATAAATGGTTAAATATATTAATCGTAAAACCAATAAAAAGAAAGTTATTAATAAAAAACGTAAAACTAACAAAACTAACAAAAAACAACGTAAAGTCAAAAAAGGAGGAGATGATGTAAATATATTAAAAGATTTAAAGGCTGAGAAGGAAAACAAAAAGACAATTGCCGATACAGATAAAATATTTGGTATTATATTAGGTGATAAGCCAGAGCAAGTAATTGCCTTTAAAGAATTATTAAAGTATGAAGATGATTTTCAAAAGTTAACAAAACCAGAATTTGTAGATAAAAAAGGTAACAATATTATATTGGCTATTTTAAATAAAAAAGAATATAAAACTAATAATAGTTTGGAAATGTTTAAATATCTAGAAGACAAACTGGATACAAAGACTTTTAAAAAATTAATAAATACACCTAATGCTAATGGTGTCACTGCACTTATGCATTCTATCACTATGACTAATAATATTGAATTATTTAAAAAAGTATTATTTTATTCTGCTGATAATATTGAAGCAATGAAAGATACATTTGATAAAAATATTTTTTTCGCTTTTGCTAATTTATTTGGTGTTTCTATAAATGACGAATATAAATCATTACAATTAGAAAAATTACAATTATTATTTGATAGCATTAAAGATAAAAATAAAATAAAAGAAATGTTAAATAAAGATGCTATTGACAACGCCGGATACACACCACTTGATAGGTTCGTTAGTAATAACATGACCAACAATCATGATATCGTTCAATTATTTATAAAATATGGCGCATACGCAAATTATATCACAGTTAGAGACACGCAAATGTCTGAACAACTTGATATTGAATATTTATTATTAAAAAATGGGACATCATTATCTATTGACCCTAAACAAAGTAATCTTTTATTAAGAATTAAAATTCAACGTGCATTAGTAGAGGAATCAAGAATTATATCTAGTTTAGATGATGGTGATGATGAAGATAATATTGAAGCAACGGCTAATACATTTAAATATGAAGATAAAGTAAAAAAAATTGATGGTGGATATGTATTTTGCGCAGATAAAGACAAAAACAATGCAGTCAAATTTGATGGTTTATATTTAAAAGATGGTGTTGAAACAATACAATATTCTAGTGACAAAAAGTCAGAAGACGAAACACCAGTAAGTAATTTCTTTATGAAATATTGTTATTTCTTTGATGGTAAAGAATATCACAGAATCAATAGTTATAATACTAATATTTCTAAACCTTATGAAGAAGCAACAACTTGTATTAAAAAATCAAGATAATTTTGATAATATACAAAAACTATATTATCAACGCGTTAAATTACATATCATTAATAATCCCAAAATAAGAATTACTACAATTATTACATCAGCCATTATACAATATTTAGAAGGTTTTTTCTCATTATTTAATATAATGGCTTTTAATAAAACCAAAAAAGGTGGAAAAAAACACTTACCTATGAAAAAAAAAGGTAAATATACAGCAAAACGTACAGCAAAAAAGAATAAAACTTCAAAAAAGAAAGGTGGATTCTCAATTAAAGATTTTAAAACAATGAGAATTACTGTTAAAGATATGAAAGAAAAGACAGAAATAAAAGATGAGGACGATATATACACATTTAAAAATGAAGTTAAACAAATAATCCCAAAAGAAGGATTTACATTAATAGAATTAAAAAAAGTAAATACAGGACCATTTCAAGAAGATAAATATGTAAAAAAATATGATGAATATTTAAAGAGATACGAAGAATACCCATTTGACGGATATAAAATACAAAATGGTCATATAATGGCACGTTATGATTACAAATTCTTGGGAAAAAATAAACGAGAATTTAATATAAGCAGAGATTTATTAAAAATTACTAATGAAAAACCTAAGGATAATTGGGCAATAGAATATGAAGATACAGATGGTAAAAAGAAAATTAAAAAAATAGAAAAAGTTGAATTAACTATTTAAGACTTTAATAATGAGGATAATTTAAAAAAAATAAGTGAATAAATATGTATATTATATTAATAATATATATATGATGGAGGAATCCAATAAAGTTTCTGAAAAACCTTACAATAGTTTTTATGATGAATTCAAAAAAATGACTTCAGACCAAGATTTTAAACAAAAAATGAATGTATCTGCTACATTAGTCCTTGAATTCTATCGTGTTTTAATGGGTTCTCTGCTCATTCTTTTCGTTCCACAAAAATGTGGCGATAATATTTGCTCACTTAGTGAAAATATGAATCGTGATAATATATCCGAATCTGCTTTTGCCTTCAATATGTTAACTCTCTTTTCATTCTTATTAATGTATTACATTGAAGTTAAACGTGAAAATCTTATGATTGACAGTCTCCATGTTAATCCAGATAAGGCTCGTTCAAATGAAGCTGTTGAAGAAAATATCGAAATGTTAGTAGATGATATTAAAAACAAAATATGGAATTTAGACAAAAAATACCAACTTACTGGTTATTTTTCAATGGGATGCTTTAGCGTTAACGCCATTATTAGTAGTTTCGTAATCTTTTCTAATTACTTAGATGATAAAACATTAACTGTTCTCCTAACAAATGTATTATTCATGAGTTCAAAATTAAATGATGTATTTTCAACTGTTAATACTGAAAAGAATATTTTCTTTTCCGCTTATCTCAAACGTAAAGTACAATTCAACGACATTGATCCTGATGCTCCTAAAAAAATATTAGATGATATTGAAAACTCAGCAAATGACACAACAAAATCTGAATCTAATATATCACTTGCTAATAGTATAGATTCTAAAGCAACCACAGTTGTATCTTAAAAATATAAAATATTATTAATATCTTATATTTAGACCATTGTATCTATAAAAGTTTCCAAATTATCCGATGTAATACGAGCATCAAAGTCTACTTGTTCACCCTCTTTTATCATTTTAATTGTTGGATATGATTCAATATTATATTGATTTATGTAACTTGTAACCGAAGGATTTTCGTTGGTACAATTAACATCAATACAGCGAATATTATATCCTCTTATTTGTTTGTTATTATAAGTATCTGTGAATGATCTCCATTCAGGCATTGCTGTTTTACAATGCGGACACCAATCTACATGAAACATATATATTTCTAACTCTTCCCCTCTTGTATTAGCATTTGCTACATCCTTAAATTTACGTTCATCTTTTGGTTTATTAAAATAACGTTCATAAGTAAATTTCAGAACTTGAATAAATATTATTAATATTACTGCTATTGTAATATAAGTCAAATATGGTTTAATACCATTGTACATAATATTGTAAAAAGAACCCATTCTATATATTTCATCATTATTTTTATTTTAATATTTATACATATTTCTAACAATACTCTTCTAATTTATTGAAATTCATATAAGTAAATATTTCACTCTTATTTTTCTCTATGTTATCAAAATATTCTATATATTTTTCGAAACTTGGTATTTCTCCTTCTATTGCTGTAATTGCTGATAATTCGGCTGAAGCTAGATATACATCCGCACCTTTACCTAATCTATTTGGAAAATTACGTGTTGAAGTTGATAATACTCGCGAATTATCTGCTACACGCGCTTGATTACCCATACATAATGAACATCCAGGCATTTCTGTTCTTGCCCCTACTTTATCATATATTTCATAATATCCTTCATCCATTAATTTTTTCTCATCCATCTTTGTCGGAGGCGCTAGCCATAATCGAGTATTCAAATCCCCTTCGTAATTATTTAATAGTTTTCCAGTTGCTCTAAAATGACCTATATTTGTCATACAACTACCAATAAATACTTCATCTATCTTATCCCCTTTTACCTCAGATAATAATACAGCATCATCTGGGTCATTTGGCGCACATAATATCGGTTCAGTAATTTTATTCAAATCTATTTCGATTACTTCAGCATACTCTGCCCCTTCATCTGCCTCCAATAATACTGGATTATCTAACCATTTTTTCATATTTTCAATTCGCCTTTCAATAGTATTCTTATCAGCATAATTCTCCTTTATCATCCAATTCAGTAATGTAATATTTGACTCTAAATATTCTATTATAGGTTCCTTATTTAATTTTATTGTACAACCAGCAGCAGACCTCTCAGCACTAGCATCAGACAATTCAAATGCCTGCTCACATGTTAAATCCGGCAAACCTTCTATTTCAAGAATCCTCCCATTAAAAATATTCTTTTTATTCTTTTTTGATATCGTTAATAAACCCCGCTGCTTAGCCACATAAGGAATTGAATGAACTAAATCTCTTAATGTAATTCCTGGTTGTATTTCTCCAGTAAATCTAACCAATACAGATTCAGGCATGTCTAACGGCATTATTCCAGTTGCCGCAGCAAAAGCAACTAATCCTGAACCTGCTGGAAATGACAATCCTATTGGAAATCTTGTATGAGAATCACCACCAGTTCCTACTGTATCTGGTAATAACATTCTATTTAACCAACTATGAATTATACCGTCACCTGGTTTTAATGAAATACCACCTCTATTACTTATAAAATCCGGTAATGTATTATGTGTAATTATATCTATAGGCTTAGGATATGCTGCTGTATGACAAAATGATTGCATCACTAAGTCTGATGAAAAACCCAAACAAGCTAATTCTTTCAACTCATCCCGAGTCATTGGTCCAGTAGTATCTTGAGAACCTACACTTGTAACTCTTGGTTCACAATATGCCCCCGGTAAAACACCCTTCTCATTACATGCCTTACCTACCATCTTTTGCGCTAATGTATATTTCTGATTTCGTTTTTCTTTTACAACAGTACTTTTTATAAATAATTTGTCGTTTAATTTATCTAATGTATCTTGTGCTTTATTTGTTAATCCCTTACCAATTATTAAATTTATTCTTCCATTTGCTCTAGAACTGTCAAATAATGTTTCTGATTTCAAACGCCATTTATTAATTTGTTCACCTGTTTTATTATCTTTTGTTTCCCCTCTATACGGGAAAAAATCTATTACTTGACCGGTATACATATTTTCAACATCCATCTCTACTGGAAAAGAACCACTATCTTCCATTGTATTATAAAAAATTGGAGCTATCTTACTACCAAAACAAAATCCACCATTCTTTTTATTTGGTACATACGGTATTTCTTCTCCAAAATGCCATAATATACTATTTGTAGCACTCTTACGACTTGAACCGGTACCTACTACATCACCCACATATACTATTTGATTCCCTATTTTTTTTAATTCTTCTATTTGTTTCAATGGCCCAACCTCATATTCCTTATCCGGAATTATTCCTTCGCGAGGATTTTTTAACATACATAATGAATGTAATGGTATATCTGGACGACTCCAAGCATCTTGAGCAGGTGATAAATCATCTGTATTTGTTTCTCCGTTTACTTTAAATACTGTCAGTGTTATTTTATCATCTAATATATCTTTATTTACAAACCATTCACCATTTGCCCAGGATTTTAATAATTGTTTTGCATGTACATTCCCTTTTTTAAATTTCTTTTCAATATCATAATAATAATCAAAAACTAATAATGTGCGTTTTAATTGATCATAAGCATGGAAACCTAGTTCTTCATCATCTAATAATTTTGTTAATATTTCTACATTATAACCGCCTTGCATTGTACCTAAAATATGTACCGCATGTTCTTTTGAAATTGATGGTATATTCACACTTCCATTACATATTCTATTCAGAAAATTTGCTTTTATGTAACTTGTTTCATCTACACCTGGTGTTATTCTATTTTTGAATTGATCTAATAAGAATTTTTTATCTTTATTACTATCATATTCATTATTTTCTAAAATATTACATAAATTATTTACTTGTTCTGTATCTAGAGGTAGAGGTGGTATACCTAGTTTTTGCCTTTCTTTTGTTAAATTAATAACATTTGTTTTGAACTTAGCAAAGCGATTTAACATATAATATATTTATTAAATATTATATATATCATTTTTTAACAAATTTTTTTTTTGTTTTACCTTTATGGTTTTTATTTTTTTTTGATTTTGTTTTACCTCCTTTTATAGGCGGTTGTTGTTTTTCTTTATCTAGTTTTTCTGTAAGATTAAATATAGTTTTTTTTATAGTATCATATTTTATTATTCTTAAACCTAGTAGATTGAAATCTGGTTCTAACATAATTTTTATTTGTATACTTTCTAAAAAATTTAAAAGTTGTTTTGATTTTATCATTTCTTCACTATCATTCTTGTTATCTATATTTTTTTCAAATATTTGGGTTTTCTTCTCTTTCCATAATTCTTTAGTATAACATAAAATATTACCCGGTGGATTAATGTTATTTTTATAAAAGAAGTCACCTGTATAGCTTTTTACATATTCTAATATTTCATCTCTTAAATGAAATAATATGTAACCTATTATATTTGTATTATCATCAAATTTTCTATTTGCTAGTTCTTGTAAATTTTTAAAATTTTCCTTACCATAAATTAAATCATATATTCTTTCTTCAAAAAAATTTAACTTTATTTCTTTTGGATTTTTATCTGAGTTTTCATATATTTTTTTTAAATCATCAAAAACAAATAACTTTTCTAATATTTTATATTTTACCAAGTCTGTCATAAATTTTTTTAATTTTTCTTCATTGTCTTCTGTAGTATTAAATATTGCTTTTAATAAACACAACCCTTTTTTTGAATTATTACATGATATTTTTTTTACTAATTTTGTTATTCCTTTTAAAGACTTTTCTTTACTAATATTTTCTATTAATTGTAAATTATTCATTATGTTTATAGTTATCCATAAAATTGTAAATGCGTTTGTACAATCCTTTCTATCTTTATCCATTAAATTTGTTTCTGCTTTAATATTTAAGAAATAAATTGCTATTTTATTTTTTACTTGATATTTTTGTAACTCTTTTCCTTGTAATAATTCAAAAAAATATTTTTCATTAACATTAAATAAACCATCTTCTAAAACATTTTGTTCAGTGTTAATAAAATTAACTATTAGATAATAACCAAAATATTTTATATTTGATTCAATTGAATTTAAATTATCTACATTATTATCAAATGGTATTAGCTGTAAATTTATATCTTTTATAGAATCAAATTGTTTTAAAATTAGTTTAGACATATATAAAATATAAATATTTTTATTTAACATAATGCTGTCTCGTTTTTTCGTCAGAATTATTAGCATTTATTAACCTTTTATGTTTTGCTGACATTTTATGTTTATTAAAAATCACTATTATAACAGCATTTATAGTCACAATTTTCACAAATATAATTTTTTCAGATAATTCTCGTTTTTTATTAGCATAAAATATGCTAATTTATGCTAATAAAAAACGAGAATTTGAATGCGCATCAGTGACAATTATTTCACATATACTTCTCTGATTACGTGCTTCATTATCTTATTTAATTTTAAAGCATCAGTTGACTGTTCTCCTCCTAATGACTCTGTTGATATTTTCATGTATTCTATATTGTCTGGAGTATCACACTCAAACGCGTCTGGATGCTGTTTTTCCCACTGTCTGAGTGTACCATAATTCTTTCTTTCAACTGACTTTATTAATTTCTTTAATGACGATTTATCCTCTGTATCTTTCTCCCATGTATCACCCTGTTTTATATACAATGTTTCGCGTTTTAAATCAGTACAGTGTAATGGACGCTTATAAACATCCATAGCACCTAATGTATTACTGAATATGTTCATCATTCCATTAACATATCCTACATCACCCATGTGTTCCAATTCTTTAATACCTATATTCAAATTTTGTATGAAATTTTGTATTGACATAGCATCTTTACACTGCTCATTCAAGAAGAAATTAAGATTGAATTTGTTATTACAGTTATTTTGATTGGTAGTATTTATATTGGTTATTTGATTTAATTGAGGTATTAATTCTTGTATTTGTTTGTGATGTTGTTCTTGTTGTTCTTTCATTTGTTCTTGTTGTTCTTTCATTTGTTCTTTCATATGCTTAAAATGTTGCTCTTGTTGCTGTACCAATAATTTTTTTAATTCTGTTGTTTCTTCTTGCTGCTTTACAATCACATCAATTAAATCAGTATTATTTGTATTTGATATCGGACTTATAACTGTTGCACTTACTATATCGATCAGTACTCCACTACAATTCTGTTTGTGACGTGATAGTCCTTGCCTGTATTTAAATTCTTTTCCACAACAGCATATATGCTTTAATAAATTATTTGGCGTATTTTTGGTACCATTTGTAACCATTTTATGTTTTGCTGTATTTAAATGACGTTCATAATCACTCCTTTTACAGCATCTAAAGTCACACTCATTACATATAAATTTAAACGCGTTTTTTGGTGTATTTACTAGAACCATTTTATGTTTTGCTGTATTTAAATGACGTTCATAATCACTTCTTTTACAGCATCTAAAGTCACATTCATTACATACAAATTTAAAAGCGTTTTTTGGCGTATTTACTAGAACCATTTCCCTAAAGTATGGTGACATTTTTTACGCCAATATTCCGCGAATTTGATTTCAGTTTCAGTCACAAGTATTTCACCAAAATTTCACTTTTACAGCATTTCAATCACAATCCAAAAAACTCAAATATTCCAAAACAAACTATTTTCAAAAAATCATAATTGGACATTTTTAAAAATGTCAAAAAAAAAAAATCTCAAAAGATTTTGAAAAAAAAAATTCAAAAAAAAGAATAAATTGAAACAATATAAAGAGCGCACTATAAAATTGTAAATCTTTA
>Ga0181409_1000036_pt1 | contig 41609 bp, 39 predicted proteins | sample 32SPOviralmetaG_FD_130138 | JGI IMG/M metagenome (GOLD analysis project Ga0181409, IMG submission 130138) | Marine viral communities from the oligotrophic San Pedro Time Series (SPOT) site, San Pedro Channel, CA, USA - 32 SPOT_SRF_2012-05-30 | ecosystem: Environmental > Aquatic > Marine > Strait... | reverse complement strand
AAGCTATGAGTGAAGATTGTATTGCCTGTGACGGATAAAAACAATGAAGGGGACCTCGTTTGAGATCCCCTTCGGTTACAGGAACTTTTGGGTATGGTACGCCCAGTTATCTTTGTTCCTTATTCATCATATTTTTTTCTATATTCTTCTCTTTTAGGCTTTATTTCTCTTTGATTTTTTCTAATTTCTCTTTTAGCCTTACCTTTCATTTTACCACTTTTTCTATAGTTGTCTTCATTTTTCATAACATCTTCTATGTTATTTATTCCAACTTGTATGTCTGCTTTATCATTAAGTTTTTGTCTATCTTCTACAGATATTTCAGTAGAAAATGGAATTTCGCTAGCAAAAGGAGTTGGTGACATTCCTGGCATAGCGCTAATAGCGCTTTGTATAGTTTGTGCAAAATTACTATACTTATTAGCCGCGCCTCTTTTAGCTGCTCCCCTTAAACGGTTTATACTTTTCATATTTATTTCTTACAAACGCATTTTGCTACTGGACAATCTTTAACATCTACAATTAATTTAGATACTAACCAATTCCATTTGCACATTAGCTTTAACCAACAAGCTTGCATCCATAATCCTAATTTTACTAATAATTTTCCCATAATTTATTTATTTTTTTTATTGTTAATTTCTTTCCATTTTGATATAGTATAGCCTATAGTGACTAGTAAAAGAACTATTTTTAATCCCATTTCTATTTTAGTAAATGTTGTTACGCCCAAAGTTGATCCGTTGATTAAGTAGAGTTTAAGTTGTTGTATATCCATTATGTTTTACTTACTACGTTTTTATTTGTTTTTAAGGTGTTGTAGGCGGTTTTAGCTACATCTTTAGCTATCTTTGGATTTTTAATTACTTGTTTTACACCAGGTATTTTGTTTAATTTTTTAGTAGCTAATGCAGCAACATCACCACTAATAGCATCAGAAACTGTTTGAGCCGTTAAAGCAGCTGGTACCATAGAAGAAATAGAATTAAAAGTGCTTGATCTATTCAAAGCTTGTTTAGTTTGTTGGTCTTCCGAGTCATTAGCTCTTCTTAAATTAGTAAGACTACCATAAACTCCATCTCTATCGCCTTGATCACTTAAACCAAAAGCTTCTCTTATATCTCCTCTTGCCTCGTTTACCAAAGCTCTAGTGCCATCAAACGGATTACTAACAAAGGTTTTAAATTGTTGCCAAGTACTATCTTCAGGTGTAGGAGCGGATATAGTAGCTTGACTACCTCTAGGCGCATCTTTTCTTCTGAGTTCATCTAGTGGTGTAGGATTAGCCGCACCCATATGGAATCCTTTTATTCCTCTAATTTTATCTCTCATTTTTCTTTGTGTTTATTACAAAAAGTTCTAGCAGCTGCAACACTACCAAACCCCCATTTTTTTAAAGCCATTGCTTTTTTAGTTGGTTCGCCTTTAGCATCTTTCATTGCGCCTGCCATACCAGCAAATCTACAAGCAAAAGAAACTCTACGCTTTCCAGTTCCAGACGTTTGTCTTGATCCTAGTTTTTTACCAGTTTCAGCAGTATAATCTTTACGCATTTTCCTGTTTTGCTTTTCGTAAGCTTTTTCTTTTATAGCAGGTCCTTTTACTTTATAAGCCATTTTTTAATATTTATATATTACAGTATTCTTTATTAGCATCGAAACACGGGCAGCTCTTCGCCGCAAACTCGTTGTGGCCATGTATTGTAGCTTCTACATGCATCTTCTTTAATGTTTTAATTAACAATAATAAACTTTCTTTTTGTTCTGGTGTTCTAGTATCTTTAGCAATCCATTTGCCATTAGACCCACGCTCTGATTCAACGCCTCCAATATAGCAAATTCCTATAGAACCTTCATTTTCACCTTTAACATGAGCGCCTTGTTTGTATATACTACGACCATACTCTATAGTACCGTCTAATAAAACTACATAATGGTAACCTATACCGTTCCAGCCTCTTTTTAAATGCCAACGATTTATCTCTGCAGCATCTAAATCTCTACCTTCTTGTGTAGCTGAACAGTGTACTATTATTTTATTTATCGTTCTCATTCGTTATAAAGTTTATCTAGTTTTTCCATAGCTTTTTCTATAGCGCTATCTATTTTTTCTTGAAACTCTTTGTCCTTCTTAAGATCATACTCTAACTTTTGATCCTCACTCATGTTATTGTATTTTTCTTCTTCTAGTTTTTTAAGTCTTGCTTTTTCTTGAGCTTTTCTTTTTCTAGTTTCTTTAGCTTTTATTTTACCTTCTTCTTTTCTACGAATTTTAGCATCTGCTTTTATTAAATCAAATTCTTCTATTTTAGAATTAACATCCCATGTTCTGAATCCTAAAGCTAAAGCTACTCTTTGGTATATAGTATTTCTATTATCAAAAGCTTCTGTAATAGCATTTATCTCTGCAACCATTCTATCCATTGGTATATTAGCAGCTCCAGAAACTACACTACCAACAACTTGATATGACGGGCTTAATTGAAATCTACCATCAATTGTAACACTAAATCCTTTTTCAGCTATAACATCTCTTTCAAACTTCTTTGTTTGTATAGCAGAATAAATTTTTCTTAATTTAGACCCTAACGCTGGAGATAAATTTGCAAGCTCTAATACCGTGTATGTATGATCAGCTGTAAACCCTTTCTTTTCTTCAAAGTTATATCTTCTTATAGCGTTTTTAATCGTAGATATAACAGCTCCACCTACACCAGAACCTCTTAATATAGTATCTATCATACTATTTGCTATTCTATCTTCTTTTTTACTTAATACTTCACCGTATTTTTTTAACTGTTCTTCTTCAGTTAGCTCATCGTCTGGTTCATCAAAGCCAGGTATCATAGCAAACAAGGCGTTTTGTAATGTTGAGAATATTAAATTCTGAACTATACCGTAGTAAACTATTTTTGATATATTAGTTTTAGCATCGCCTCTACCGTTCACCAAATCAAGTCCAGCTTTTTTCATCAACCTCGTGTACTGCATAGGTGTGTTTTGAAAGTTAAGTAAAAACCTACCTAACATACCAGCTTGCTGCTGTGATATCATAGAGGGATCTGCTGACTGCTGAGATTCTTCAGATGTTCTAGAAAAATCTTCAAATGCTTTGGTCTCTGCCTCTGTTTGACTTAGCCCTTGTTTTTTATACGTATTAATTCTATTTCTATAAAATGTTGCACCACCAGTTGCTATAGCCACACTATCTGCTACTTGAGTAAATACAAAACCGTTTCTTAATAATATACTTATAAAGGTACTCATTTTGTTTTTAGAACCTTTAACTGCAGCTGCAATTTCAGCTTCATTAATATCACCTTTTAAACCAGCTCTACGTTGCTTTAATTTATCAGAATTAAATAACATTACTACGTCAGACCAGTATTGATTTTGATTTGCAAAAGCTTTACCAGCCATAAAAGGATTATTGTCAGACCAGTTTATAAAGTTAACACTAGATATTAACTGTAGTAAAGCTGATCTTCTATTAAAAAACATTATAGCACCTATGGATCTATTCAACCAATTCATCCAAGCGTTTGTCTGCCTGTCACTACCTTTTGGTCTATTGGTTCCATTTTTCATTCTCCATATAATATTTTCTAAAGACTCTCTAACTCTAGAACCGTATACAGCTTCTATTTTAGTTAAGTTTTGTTCGCTAAATATTACATCTACATTCTCATTAAACTCAGATAGATACTCTGCTCTATTTACTTTTGTTGTTATAGTATTTAAATCACCAAGTATTGTTTGGCCTTGCCAATAAGTAGGAGGTTCAACATAAGTATCTTTTTTAGTAATCAAAAGAATTCCATCAGCAAATGATTGCAAGTTAGGATCTTCTCTTACTATTTTAGTTAGTATGTTTCTATCTCTATTAGATATACCTGGTATTTCAAAATCAGCTTGATCCCATAAATAAACCCTAACAGCTTCGTCATAAGTAAATTGCTCACCTGGTATTTTGCTTCTTAATACTTTTTTAATTTCAGGAAAGTTAGCCATCAAGTTTCTATAATCATTAGATACTCTTTGCTTGGCAGTTTCTATAGCCGCAACAGCTGAGGTGTAAGGTCTTATTAAAGCTTTATCAAAAAAGTCTTGATCCATTTCACCTTGCTTACCTTTACCAGCAAACATGTAAGATGTTAAACCTTTAAAGTCTTCTGCTGATGGCGGTAAAAACAAATTAAATCTTTTCTTATTTTTACCTAGTCTTTGAGCTACAACTTGAGAATATCTAGCTTCTGCTTTTACGCCTTTGTTTCGTTCAATCATTTTATTAAACTCAAAGTCTAAATCTTTTTGAAACTTAACTCTAGCTATTTGTACTCTAGACTTAACATCTAGAACATCTAAAGCGTCTTTAACTGCTTTAACATTTTTAGTAGCGTCATCAGTAAAGTAAAAGTCATTATAGCCTTCTGCAAATTTATTTATAACCCAATCAGCTTTAGCTTGAGCTTTACCATCAGCTAAACCTGTAATGTTTTGCAAAGGTATATTTAAACCTACTGAAGCTAAAAACTCTTGTATAGGTCCAGCAGCATCTTGAGGTCTAGCTGTTAATACAAATAAATCTTCTGAACCTCTTGCGTCTGCTATTTTTTTAGCAACATCAAACAAAGGTCCTTTTTTACCTTCAACTACTTTGCTAAACTCCGCAAAATCAAAGACAGCTCCTTCGCTTTCTAGCCTAGCAGCATCTGTAGCAAATTCAGTAGCGTTTATTCTACTGCTACTGCCATCTGGCATGTTTACTATAACCATACTCTTAGATTGAGCTAGTGTATCGTCAAAATCAAAAATTCTAATCTTTTTTAATTTCTTAGAATCCTTAAGACTTTGTCTAGCTTTTTCCATCGCTATATCAGCATTGTTATTTTTATCAATAACTTGCTGAGCATTTAAAGAAACACCAGTTGTTCCGTTGGTTGAGTTATAAAAATCTTCAAACTCTTGACCCACAACATCTCCAGTTTCATAAGACTGTAAACCAAAAGGCATTTTACCTTTTGTAAATATATTATAATATCTTTTCCACCACTCTTGCTTGCCAGGTTGATAACCTATAAGCATTGACTGCGTGAAACCTGTATTACCTAAGACATCGTCCATTTCTTTAACAGGAATAATAGTAACCCTGTAATCATCTTTAAGTAAGTCTAGATCAATTTCTTTGTTACCGTTAAATATAGATTCATACGCAAAAAACAAAACAGCTCTAGCAGGTATAGCATGCTCATATCTATAAGCAGGTTCATACTTTTGTTCACCATTAGGTTTTTTTACTAACTTACCATCTCTTACCATAGGTATCTTAAGAGTGTCATATGGCATTTTAGTAGATCTACCCCATACAGGAGCGGCTAACCTAAGAGCGCTATTATTGCTACCATTCATAACACCCATTAATAGTGATGTAGTGTTATTATCTAATCCCGAGGCATTCAAAGCCTTCATAAAGTCTATGAAAAAATTCCAAGCTAAATCAGCATCTAATTTGTTTTTATTTTGTAAAGACACTACTGTGTTACCGTCTTTGTCTTCAGTGTTTTCTTTACTTTTTTCAAACTTACCATTTACATACTGCATTAAAACATCTGCACTAGTATTTATGTCTACTTTTCTATCAGGTCTACCGTCGTTAAACTTTATAGTTTTATCACTAATACTTACAACCCCGTCGTCTATTCTTTGAATTAATCTAAGAGTGTCAGACATATCTCCAAATATACCTGCTCTTACACTCATATTAGAAGGATTACGAAGTAAAGTATTATTTGGTTGAGGCGTAAAACCACCTGCTTTTTTCATACCATTACTGAAAGATGGCGGAACAAAAGCAACCATCATGTCTAAAGCTCTTTCAGAACCATAACTTGCTTTCAAAGCTTTGTATAAATTAATTTCTACAAAATCTCTAGCGTTTTGCATAGTACTCATATCTCTTAGAGATACTGAATTAGCCTGCTCCGCGCCTGTATATTTAACAACATTTTCTACATTGTCAATATTTGTTATTACAGTTTCTAAATAATCAAACCATTCTTGTTCTGTCTCTAATACACCTGTTTTTCTTTGCGGTACAAGCAAGTTACCAAATTGATTTGCTACACCTATGTGTTGTTCATTTGTAAACCTATCACCATAAACAGCTTTATGAGCATTTTTTAATTTTGTTTTAATCTGCGTAGAAGTTAACTCTTGTAGGTTTAATCTTTTAACTTCGTCGTAAAACCTAGTTCTATTATCCAACCAGTCTGTTCTTTCGCCATCAGTAAATAAAGCTAGTTGATCTTTAACACTTGGTCTAGAAACATCATACATTAATTGCTCTACGTAGTTGTCTAGTATATCAGCTCCAAAAAACTCTTGACGTTCTATAAAGTCTCTTCTTATTTCACTATCAACATCTTGTATCTGCTCATTAAACATGTCTAATCCTATCTCTTGAGCTATTTGTTTAGCTAAAGCTTCCGTAGGCATTTGAGGTATTTTTAACTTACCATTATCAAGTTTAATATATTTAGATTTAAATTTAGCTAAAGGTATAGCGTTTTTAATATCTTTTACTCTTCGTATTTTTTGATTACCAGCGGTGCTACCGGCCATAGGACCTAGTTCAGTAGACCTGTAAAAATCTACTTGCCCGTCTTTACTACCTTTTGTTCTACCTTTCCATTTATCATACTTAACCCAACCCATGCCGTTAACATACTTTTCTACAGCTAAAGGAAAAGCTTTTGCTAGATACGTAGTTGTAAGACCGTTTGGCCCTAACAGTGTAGCATAGTTTTCGTTTAAAAATTGCTCGTATAGATTTATGGTTTTATTTCTAGCACCCATTGCGTCTATAACAATTTTAAAAGATCCTTGCATTCCTTTTCCTAACTCATTTACAAAATCAGTTTTTTGTTTTGTAGTAGTGTCGGCATTATATTTAGGTAATCTATATCTAATTTCCTTACCTAGTTTTTGTTCTAGTTTATTTTCTACTTCTGCTTGATTTGAAAACTTTACTTTTTCTTTTAAAGTAGGTTTTACTTCTTTAGCTTCTACTTCGGCTCTTCTGTTTAAAGTTTCCGTATTGTCTGTTGACCGCACGTTTTCAGCTGCATTGTCTTCACCTATTCTAACGTTGGCTTTTCCTTTTGGAACACCCAAATCTGTAGCAAATGCGTTAGCTCTCTGCATTCCTCTATTTGCCATAAAACTAGGAAAAGTACCTAATGAAGGATCCCATTTTAACGCTATCTCACGAAGTTTACTTTTAGCATGATCTAAGTATGTTCTTCTACTGTAATGTACTTCTCTTATATTAAGCGGTACTCCACTACCAAATCTAGTCCAGGCTCTATTAGCAACTTTATTAACCATAGTATCTACGTCCTTAGGTAGAATAGGTTTAAAGTTTTCTTTACCTTCAAATCTAATGTTTATTCTATCAGCTATTTGCTTAGAGTCATTAACTCCTTGTCTAGGTTTAATACCTTCTTTACCTACCTTTGCTCTAACTTGAGAAGTAAATTCACCTCTTCTAAAAGCTGCATTGTTTCCTATTAAATAACTTAAAGCTTTTTCAGGTGTATTCACTTTCAGTCCAAAGCCAGCTCTATTAGCTAACTTACTTAGTATATTTTGAGTACCATAGGTATCTTCTAAGTTTAATTCTTTTTCTAAAGCATAGCTAAGTGATTGCATTTCTGCAGCATATTCTATTTTAAACGTATCACCTCTTTCGTTAAAAGGAAGTAATTCGCCTTTATCATTTCTAGCATCATTTGAATACTCTTCATTACTTAACAAAGCATTTTCAACCTTTGTATTTAAAGATCTTAATACGGGGTTTTCACTAGTCGATGTGGCTTTGTAGAGGTTGTCTGTATACTTATTAAACTCTTCTTTAGTATCAAAATAAGATTCATCTATAGCATGACTGATCTCGTGGTATACAACAACGCCAGCTCTAATGTCTCCATTTTTCATAGCTTGATCTGCCGCCTCTTTATTTATTGTAATATATTCATTGTCTACAATAAAACCATTTCCACCTTGTTTTAACTTATCCGTGAAAAGACTTATGTCTTTAGGGTTTATCTTACCGTTCTCAGCTAGTGTATATAAGTAACTTATCTGATCTTCTATGTTAGGTATTTCAATTATTTTTAAAGCGCCTATGTTTTCACGAGCCATTAATTGATCTGCCTTAAAGTCTATATCACTAGATACAGTTACCACTCTAGTGTCTTGATCAAATAAAGCTCTACCACTTTGAGCATAGAAAGCATCTTGTAAAGCGTTTATTTTTTCTTTATATTCTTTTTTTCTTTTATCACCTTCATATTTAGAAGCTGCATTTTCTTTTAACTGCTCCCACTCTTTCTGTATTTCAGTATCTTCTTTAGCCTTATTGACATAAGACTCAGTCTCCATTCTATGTATTTCTTCTACAACCTGCGCTAACTCTTGTCTCTTATCTAGTTTACCGTTCCAGTTAGGAGTGTTTTCATCTAAGTTTAATCTAGCTTTTCTACCTGCATCACCTAACAACGTCTCTACATTGTCATAGTTTTTATTACCTTCTTTTATAGAGTTTATGTTTGTATCTAAGCTGTTTAAGTTTTGATCAAACCTTTCTGCCTCTACGTTAGTTAACTTTTCTTTTTTATAATTATCAATTTGGTTTTGAGCTTGGTTAGAATCCATATCAGGAGTAACGCCAGCTTCACTAAGCAAGTTATTTTTTAGTACATTTAAACCTACTAAGTCAACTACATTTTCAGAACCCAAAGCAATTACATCTACACCTAAAGCTGTTTGCTCAGCTCCTATATCTATAAGCTTTTGTTTTATAGCGGCGGTAAATGTTTTTCTTTGATTTTGACTAACACCTGGACCATTCATTAGGTTAACCATTTCTTGTACCTCAGATGTAGCTTTGTTTATTTTTTCTCTAAACTTTTTAGTAGCCGACATTTGAGTTATAGCTGATGTAGCTATTCCAGATGTGTTTGCAAACCCAGCTGTTATAAGAGTAGCTAAAGTAGTGTCGTCAAACTGAGACCAATCAGCGTCTCTTTGTAATATTAAAGATTCAGATATACCTTGTGTTCCACCATATATAAGATTTTCTTCTACTAGTTCACCACCAATTCTTTTACCACCTTCTATTGCAAAACTTCCCCAAGCGTTTAAACTTGGTTTGTTAAATAGATTATATATATTAATTTGACCTTGCCCTTTAACGTCTTTTAAAAACTTAAAGGTGTTATTAGCAGAACCTATATATCTAGTAACTCCACCCTCTATTATACCTGTAGCAACTGAAGCAGCACTTATTTGAAACGGTGTCATTTCCCCCATTGCTATAGTTTTCTCTGCATCAAGTAATCCTTGAGAGTAATCAAATTGATCTATTCTACCAGCCTCCCATAAACTATTAAGAGTTTCAACTTGTTTGTTTGCCATGTCTAAAAGATCAGCTTGAACGCTAAGATTCCTATACATGTCTGTACCAGAAGTCACACCAAACGTAGACGCTATAGATGTTTTAACTAAACCATCACTAAGCTTTAAAGCATTACCTGCAGATCCAGTACCAATAGCTAATATTATATTTGGCGCTTGTTGAAATAAAGTTCTTACAGAATATAAACCAAATTCACCTTCACCAAACGCATCATCATATGCTGCTGATGATTTATAATATTCTTCTTTTCTTTGTAAAGCTTTTTGCTCATTAATAGCCCATTCAGAATTAAATAAAGTAGGTAAAGCTAAAGCTATATTATAACTAGCGTCTGTAAAGTCTTTAGCAACCAAACTACCTATTTCATATTCTTTAAAAACACTACCAAATTCGTTTAGTATATTTCTTTTTACGTCTTTACCTTCTTCGTCTTTACCAACAACAACATTAGTGTCTTCTCTAAATTGAGAAGCTTCAGCAACGTGATTAACGTAATTTTCTATTGTTTTTTTGTAATCAGATTCTAATCTTCCTAAAGTATTTTGTAGGGTTATTAAACGTGCGTTAGCCTCGTTGTATACCTGCTGTTGATCCTCTGTTAATTCTTTTGTAGTTTCTAAATTAAAAAATAAAGTATTATCTACAATACCATCTGTCTTAGTATAACCTATTTTAGCTGGTATATCTTTTAAACTATTAGCTATTAAATTTATTTCACCTTCTATAATAGAACTTGTTGTGTCATTATAGTTTTGAATTATTTTTGCTTCGCTTTTAATTTCATCTTTTATAATGTCATAACCAGCGTTTTGTACAAGCAAACCTATTCTAACTAACTCTCTTTCTCTTCTATCATAATCATACATAACAGATTCAGCAGCTGTTTGTTTTGCTTTAGCAATCGCTCCTTCTCTTTGTGTTTTAACAGAATAGTCTATAGCATTAGACCATAAGTTATTATTTAAAAGTTTTTCTTTTAAAGCAGCATTATCAATTCTAACCCCTTCATCAGCGAACTGCATAGTATCTAAAAAATCTAGATTACGTACATAATCTAATTGCTCTTCAGGCGTAAGCATTACTAACTCGTCCTCTGTAAACATACTTCCAGAGTCTACATATTCACCTCTTCCTTCGGGGTTAGCAGAAAACTTAAGCATATAATCTATTGCTTTTTGTTCTGCCTCTGTAAAATACTCTTTATTTTTTAATATATCTGCAAGTTTAGAGAACTGTCCAGATAAAACATCATAATCAAAAAGTTCTTCGTCTGGCTTGCTATTTACAGCATCAATACGTTTTGTCTCTTCAAGATCTAAAGTTTTTAAATGAGTAGACAACAAAGGGTACATGTTGGCCATAGACTTAGATAAATCTTCTTTAGTGAAGTTTTTAGCTATATAGTTTTCTATACTATCCGTATTACCTATTCTTACTGGACCTTCTATTTCTTGATTAAATATATCACTAGCTACTACTTGTCCGTTTTGTTTTAATTCATAACCTATCACAAGACCCTCTTGTTCTACAGGTTCAAATGTATAAGCGGTATCTTTTAAGTTATCATTAACGTCTTCAACGTTTAAAGCTCCGCTATCAAAAGCGTTCATTATATTAGAAAACGCACCTTGTTCAAAAGCGTTCTTGGCTTTAATTGTTTTTTCGTATTCTTGTATTTTCTTATAATTCTCAAAGAATTCTTTTTCACCTTTTTCAGTAAGTGGATTTAAGTCTAATGTAACTTTATCACCACCTAGATTAGCTGTAATTTTATCATCTAAAAAATAAGAGTTATCATCAAAAACAATACCTGAAAATTCACCTTGTAAAGCAAGTATAACTTCTTCGTTACCTTTTCTTATTATAGTCTCAGGTATTTCTAAGTTTATATCTCCTTGCTCTATTTTAGTCTGAGCGTCTTTAACTAGTTTTTCTAATTTTTTTCTTTGAGCTAAACCTGCTCTACCATTATTAGGATCAAATAGTTCGTTATTAAAATGAGCTAGATTAGCCTTAGCTTGTTTTAATTCTTTAAAAGGGTCTTCATCAAATACATCTGTGGCTGAAGCCAAAGAAATATTTTCCAAATCTAATTCCGTATTCTCGGGTGCTGGATCTATATCCGTCACTACACTTGCACCCGCATTTGGTACAGTGACTTGTTGAAAATCTATGTTTTCAGTTTCAATCTCCTCAACATCGCCTAGTTCAGCTAGGCCATTTTGGCTTATATATTGATCAACAAGTTCTACACCACCAGCTAGACCCACTAGCTCGTCATACGTGTATCGTTGTCCCGTTTCTGGGTTTACATACATATTTATTTATTTTTATTATAAGTCAACGTAATCTGTTAACTGCACTCTTTCATCGTTAGTAAATGAGGATTTTCCATTGTGTTTTGAAGTTACCCAAGCACCAGCGCCTGTTACACCTTCTGAACTAGAATTCACCCATATCATTGGTTTCCAATTATCTCCAGAAGACGTTATTTTTCTATCACCAGCTTGTGGTTTAGATAATCTACCAGACATAGCTGCGCTAAATATATCACCTCTAAAGTTTGTATTTTCAAATCTATTTACTTGAGCGTTTTTATTAGACAAGGCTGTTTGTTGAGCGGCACTTAAACCTCTATTACCTTGCGGAGCATAAGACATAGATGGATCTGATTCTTTGAAGTAACCATAGTCACCAGCTTTGTAATTAGTAAGACCTCTTTCTTTTAGTTGCTTTATGTCATCGTCTGTTAATTCTCTTCTAACAAAACCAAAGCCAGGCGTTTCACCCACTTTATCTTCAGCTTCTTCAAGAGTATACTTTTTATTAGTATCTGGATTTGTACTTTCCATTAGCTGTTCAATATTCATAGAGCTAGTTAATCCGGCATCTTCTCGTATTTTATTTATTTCAGCTAACCTTAACCACGCTTTTTGTTGGTCAGGATCTAATGTAACAAAGTCCTCCATCTTAATATCACCCATTTCTAAGCGTTGTTCCATATAAGCTTTCTTATCTCTAGGTGGTAAAGCATATAAACCAGCTAATCTTCCCTCTAATTGTTTTTCTAAAGCCTTGTCTATGCCTTTCATATCTATAAATTCAGAAGCAACTAAAGTTCTAACTTTACCAGCAGCTGTACGTATGGTATCTCCAACAGGCGTCCAAGCTGTTTTAAAACTAGCTGTTATTTCACCTTTTGATTTATCTAGTATATTAGCATCTACCAAAGTTTGATTTCCATCAGTGGCTGGTTCAGTTGCTTTTAATAACTGACCGTCCCAGTTTTTCATGTTTTTCTTCCACGTAAAAGTAACACTACCATCGTCATTTATTTTATATACATTATTAGCATCTTTGTTTTTAGCCTTTGTTAACCAACCCTCTTCTCCTAAACCACCTTTTAATATTTCAGAACCTTTTGCAACTGTAGTTACAACTTCTACAACTCTATCACCGTTACTTAATCTCCTGTAATCTTTGCTATCAACAGTCGTTCCTTCAGCTGAAATGTTCGATAAACCAAAAGCTGCTAGTTGAGTACCTAGTTGTTCTTGAAAATTACCACCTTCCCAGTTTGATTCACGACCTGGACCTGGCCCATCTTTATATAATTCTACATCTTGTACGTCTGATAATATTATACCAGCATCGTCTTGTAGATCTCTTAAGTTTTTATTTGCAGCAGAAACTATATCACTATAATCTTTTCTTTGTTCTTTTGTTAAACCTCCTCTAGTTTCTAAAATAGTTTTAGCTTCTATAGATCCCATTACATAATCATCGTCACCAGGTTTACCAACACCCTCCATTAATCTAACTTGTATTGCTTTAGCTTTATCTATTATAGAGTTTTCTAAACCAGCGTCTTCAACATCCTCATATATCTGGTCAGCAGATTCGTAAGCTTTTAACGAAGCTTTGTTCCAAGCTAAATCAAATACATCTTGTTTTTTCTTAGCTATTTCAGCGTTTTTAATTTTAAAATCTACATAATTCTGATAACCTGTAACTACAGCTTGACTGACTTGCTGTGCTGCTGCCGCCCAACCTAGAGCTGATTTATCGTTTATTAATTTAGGATTGTCGTATGCACTCATAGTAATTATTTTTTATGCTGTTGCAGCTTTATAATTTAAACCAGCTGAAGCCATGCTTGCTACACCTGATATAGCAGATCCCCATGCTCCAGCCTCAGCTTGCGCCGCGTTGGATTGGGCTTGCATAGCGTTAGCTAGATTACCAGCTTCATACCCTAAGTCTGCATTAGACCTAGCTTCTTCCATTTGCATTTGGAAAGTCTTGCCAGCTGCTTCACCAGCTTGTAATCTTTGACCTTCTGATATTGCTATACCTTGTAGTCTCTGTTCCTCTGAAACTTTCATAGCTTGAAGTGATGCTTCACCTTGTGCTCTTAGTTGTTCGTTCTTAGCTTCTTGAGCTTCAATATCTGCAGCAACACCTTTTTTGCTTGCTAAAGCGGCTTGAGCTAAAGCAGTCGCGCCACCAGCACCAGCACCTGTAGATTTTATTGTGTCTAACGTATTTGCTAAAGCTATATCAGCTTGTTCCATTTTAATCTCTGCAGCTTGCGTTGCTACGCCTAAACTAGAGAATGGATTATTCATCATACCTGACAAGTTTTCAGCTAACCCAGATAGATTAACTTGATTTGCATAAGGATTAACTATATCAACTCTAGCGGCTTTAATTGCTGCTATCTCTGCTCTAGCTCTACGAGCATCATTACGAGCTCCTTTACCCGCTTTTCTTGCCTGGTTAGCTGACACTGCTCCTCCAATAAGGGAAACTCCAGCTCCGATTGCTGCTACTGCTGCCATATTATCTTATTTTTTTAATTATTTCATGTGATGGATTTTCATCCACCGTGTACCCTAATTTCTTGTGTTTATCTATTAGACTTTTGCTTCTACCTATACTAAGTATTAATTTAAAACCTCCATCATAAGCCCATTGCTCTAATGAATCTATTAATAATAATATAGCTTGCTCTCTGTCTTTTTTAATTCTATACTTTGGATTTGATATAATCCATTCCATCCAAGCTATTTTTGAATTTGTTCCGTATAAAAAACCTGCTACTATAGGTTCACCTTCTTTTTCTATTATAATTCCACCTGTACCATTTTCAGGTAACATTTCTTGTGCCAAAGGCTCCCACTCTGGCCAAGACTTCCACCATTCTACGATAGTGCTATAGTCTTTTTCAGTTAGTCTTCTTGCTGTTAATTTCATTTAATTGTATTTGATTAATAAGATGATCTATTGAATTCGCTAGAAACTGCGAATAATTCTCTTTGTGCTGACTGGTTTGCTGTTGGAACAGTAAACTTTACTTCAGAAGTAAAACCTTTAACGCCTGTTACAGCTTGTCCAAATAAAACCTCACCTTGCTGTACAGCTGTTAGGTTTAATAAATTAGCAAAATATTTATTTTCTTTTCTTTTAAAATTATTAGTAAACAAAGATGTTTGTAAGTCAGCTAGTGTTGTTGGTAGTTGGTATTCTGATATTTGTAAAGCAACATCTTGATCAGTTGTCAATGACTCCATAATCCAACCACCACTACCTTCATAGTTAATAGTATTAAAGTTTTTAACAACTGAAGGTGATGGATTAAGCACTAAATTAACACTAGACGTGTAAGTTGTATTATAAAACTGAGCTCTGTTTACGCTCGTAGAATAATGCTGCCATATTTCACCTTCATAATAAGTGTATAGATTATTTCTTAAACTACCTATAGCATCTGGAAAATAATCAAATCTACTAGTCCAACCTTTTACCGCTTCATCAAAAGCAACAGTTTCAGGATCAAAACCATTTTTAACTAAACCTTCAGCTCCACCTATAGAAACAATGTATTGCTTATTATGCATGTCATAACCGCCGACTATTGGTAAACTACCTGCGCCAGCTAAGTTATCTCTAAAGAAATCAATCATACCATACATAGATATTTCAGTAATACCGTCTTGTGATAATCTTAATATTAGATTTTTAGTTCTATCTGCAAAGTATTTTCTATATCCAAATACACCAAAGCTTTCTGGGTTTGTACTTATTCCGTATTCACCAGCGTAAGGTACTATACCGCCTATTACTACATTTGAAGCCGCTTGTAATGGTTGACCTTCTTGAGTATATATAGCGTCTTTATCTATAAGTGCTTTACTTACTTTTAATTCTTGAAATATAATTAAGTTAGTATCTTCTGCGTAAAGTTTTTGTATAGAGCCATAAGATGGGTCTACGCTTCTACTGATATTTTCTGCTACAGAAAACTGATTAGTATTGTTAACACCCGTTCTAGAATTAAAAACTCCAGAATATATCATAGAATTAAATCTATTGTTTTGAGAGGCGTTATCTTCTACTAAGTAGGCTTTTACACCTAAATCTACATTTGTATTATTGTAACCTCCTCTTATCCTAGCTTCTTCAGCATACCAGTCTGATGGATCACTTGAATAAACTCTAGGTATTTCAGTAAACAATTCAATAGGACCAAAAATTAAAACATCAGTAGCCGTTAAATTAACAGCTCTAGATAAAGTAACCGTGTAAGGTGATGCGCTCATTGAAGAAGATATCAAATAAACTCTACTTGGAAATCCTACCACATCAACCCCGTTTGCATCTTTAGCATAAACTCTTTGTCCATAACCTAAGTCAGGAACGTAAGTAGTAATTGTTTGAGTAACACTATCAGCATCTACACTTATTATACCCGTATTAGGTCTAACCTCTGCTATAGAATCCATCTTCTTTATCCAAAAAGAGTTAAAATAGTTTATTTCAATAGTTGCCGCCATATTATATTATCACTTATTTTTTTAATTTATTACGTACAAACTGCACTTTGAACACCTGACATTGAGGCTTCTCTTAATACCGGTATACCTTGCACTTGTTGATCAGTACCACGTACGTCAGGATATCCATCAAATCTTTGTGCCAAAATAACAGTTGCTGAATCAGCCGCATAGGGACTGTATGTTGTATAACCATTCACTAGTTCACCAGATGCGCTAAATTTTCCTTTATAAACTACTTTACTACCAGTTTTGTGGTTATAAGGCTCCCACTCATTCGTATTGATATTAAAATCCCAATTAGCAATAAATGGATTTGTACATACAGCACTTACAGAACCTAATACGCTCCAATACCCTACTCCTGCTTGACAACTTGAGCCTGTGCATTTTTCTTGTTGAATTAAACCTCCTTCAAAAGTGTGATACAGACCTCCTTGTACACCAGAATTTGGTTCCCATGGGGTTAATAAAGTTGAATCACTAAAAAACTGCCTAACAGTATTACCATATTTTGCATGAGCATACACTGTCTCTGGGGTTCCTATTGGTAAAAGATTTACATTTGGAAATGAGCTAGTTGATCCACCGTCTCTTTGAACTGTATATGGGTAACTATATAAAACACCTTGATCTTGAGCTCCTGACATGTAACTGAAATTAGCATCTTCGGCTGTTATAGAAACATAACCTTGATACGCGCCTTGAACGCCGTAACCTGAGTCACACGCACAGCAACCAGAAGCTGAGATTTGAGTACCATTACCCTGAGTTACTTTTACAGCTATAAAGTATTCACCAGGTAATTGATTTGCATCTATATATATTATACCTTTTGTTAATGCTTGGTTAGAATTCGTGCTGGCAGATCTAGTAAATACATTAGCTTGTAAATTAAAAGCTGGTGAATTAGAAATAGCAGTGGTAGTAGACGCGTTATTAGCGTCGCCTATTTCAACCCAAGAGTTTTGATTTGGCGTATTTGTATCAACTGCTCTATGGAATATTCTAATATATTGAATTTCAGCATAATTTTCTCTTTGTCCACCAGCACCACCAGCTGAAGGACAATCCATTATATTTTCTAAATTTATTTCTACAATCATAGCACCACTTGTTAATGCTACAGGTGTTAAACCAGCGGTTGTGTCACCTCCTACAAGTTCAACTGAATTATATCTATCATAAGTACCTGTTCCAAGAGATGGTGCTTGATTATTAGGTCCATTTGCAATAATTGGCGCGTTACCAACACCGTTTTGTCTTGGGCCAAAATAATAACCACCAATACCAAAAAACGTATCACCTGAACCACCGGGTCCCACTGGATTTATTGCAACGCCTGTACCAGCGCTGTTAGTAGAAGGATCAATAACACTTGGTGAAAAGCCCATATTCCAGCAAGAAAATCCACTTGTGCTAGCGCAATTGGTAGAACCTGGCTTAAACTCTTGTGTCCAAATATTTTCGCTACTGGTAAAGTTTCCTTGATAATAAGGTGGAACCATTTCAGGACCTACTGTTATTGTGAATGAGCACGTTGTTTGCATTGTTGCGTACTCAGGCACTGCATTAGTGAGAGGACCACCAGTGCTAGTTAAATACGCATCTCTTACTCTAACTGTTAAAGGGTAAACTCCTAAAGGAACATTTTGACCTAAGGTTTGATTTAAAGTAAGTACACCAGTCAAACCATCTAATACAAAATAATTATCACCAAAGTCTGTTACTTGGTCCGTAGTTATATCAAAAAACAAATCTGTTGCTGCTGAGCTAGTTAGTGTTGTCCCGTTAACTGCATCAAAATCTATAACAGTACCTGTTTCTGTTTGACTAGTTACAGTTATATAATCACTACAGTTAGCAAGTGAGAATGAAGGTGCAAAGTTTTGTAGTCTACCAGGGAAAGTTCTTGTTGTTACTTCTCCATTATAAGTTATAGCTAAAGAGAAAGTAAAGCTTTCTACAGTTGCCGCTGAATTTAAAAAAGCGTGATTGCTGGTTATAAACTTAACTCTATAACCACCTGCTTCTTGCTGTGAAGATTGAGGCACTTGTTCTAATTGAAAATCACCAGAAACATTATCACCAGCAAGATTTGTAACAGTCATAACTGCTGTTGTGTTCGTAAGATTTACACCTGTATTATTACGAGGGTAAAATATATCTGTTATCCAGGGTGAATTTGATGCACCTGTAGCACCAGTTAGTATGTTGTTATCAGCTCCATCAAAGTTTTGATTTTCTATAAATTCAAAACCTACAGCTGAAAAACCACCTGGCGCGTCTGATCCAGCTTCTACATCTTGATTGATGTCTGAAATATAATTCCAACCAGTTGTGCTTTCCCAAAAAATATCTAACAATGAATCTACTGGCGCTGTTTCATATATACTCAACCAAGGGACCATGTCAGCGGCTATAACACCTAGCTTTTGATTAGTAGAAAATCTAGCCACAATAGGGTTTGTTTCTAGTTGGTACAAGTTTCTAGCCGCGCTACCATTAAAATTATCTACTGAATATTGATAAAAACCTAAGTCATCTGCAGTACCTACTGTAGAGGCAATATCAGGTTTTTGCGTAGGGTAATACTGTTCGTTATCACCATACTCTATTATTATATTATCAGCGTCTGCTTTAATAGCACCACCTGGACTAAATGTAACTGTTGTTTCATTTGCAACCGCATCATACTCTACCTTAGTAATAAGAGTTGCGTTAGAAAAGAACTGAGGATCTTGATAAGCAGGAGGGTTACTAGTTGGTGTACAGTCTGGGTATTGCACTTCACATTTACCCATTAACAAGGCCATACCTGGTTCTAATGCTTTTTCTTGACCCGTGCAAGAACCTGTTGGGCAAAATACCGTTGTGTTTGTAGGATCATTTACACCAGTGAATTTAATTTCATTTACTTGATCAGCACCAGGACCAGCAGGTGAACCACCAGAATGACTCCAGTTTGTTATATTAAATTTACCCTCGTAGTTGTTTACTCTACCAAATAGTTCTACACTACTTCTATATTGTTTTTGATCAGGTCCTACTTCAGATAAATCTCTAGGTATTTTATTTATATTATCGTTTATTAAAACAGCGTGAGCAGTATCATCTAATTCACCACCTGGAAATAAAATTTCATTTATACCATTAGCGTTTGCTGCATAAGAATAAGCGTCACCTGCTGTGTCTGTGCCTACCACATATTGAATTTCGCTACCTTGAGTCATTTGCTCAGGATATCCATCTAAAAACCCAGGTAGATATGCATTATAATAATCTTGTTCTCTTTGTTTAACTACTATTTTATAAGAATACCAACCTAATGGATTTATAGAATATGCAAACTTAGTATCAGTATCTGTATTTTCTATTAAATATAAATAATAACTGTTCGGCTTATCAAGCGTTGTAATGCTAGTTACCCCTGCCGCGCTACTAATACTTAGTATTTGAGTGTAGTCTACATATTCACCTCTTAAATACATGTCTGTTGTAGGTAAAGAACCTATAGTTGGTGTAGAGAAGCTTAATGTCCACCTATTAGTACCTGCGTTGTAAGTTAAAGAATCATTAGTGCTGTTGTCTACAACCCAAGATGTTTGAGGTTCTCCATATATACCTGGAGCACCCGTAGCTAAATTACGGTCTGAAGATCCTATTGTAAAATCACCTATTGTTTGATTTAATAAAAGCAAAGCTGCATCACCAAACCAAGACTTTACATCTAGCGAGTCATTAGCATCATAATATGGGTGAAAAACAGTTGACCCACCAAATATAGTACTACCCTGAGCCGAGGAAAGCGTGTCGTATGTAGATAGAATAACTGAAGATTGTCTTCCAAATTTATCTGCTAAAACAAAACCTATTTGATAAGTTCTGTTTTGTTTTATTGTGTGATTAGGATATTCTGCCCAAGAAGTATATAAGTCATTTTTTTCTTGAACCGTACAGTTATAGTCAAGTGTATTGTAGGGTGTGTGTTTGTCTTTAAAATTACCATATATAACTCTATTACCAGCAATAGATTGAGCTAACGCTCTAACTGGTACTTTGTCATAAACTCTAGTTGTTTGTCCTTCAGTAAGTGTTTTATATGGTTTTTCAGATTGATATTCATAAACATAAACCTCCTCGTCCATTTCAGCCGCCATAGTAGTACCTGATATAGTCTTTAAAACTTTAACTACTAAGCCATTTGATTCTTTATATAGTATGTCTATATTTTGTATTTTATATTCTGTAAGAACATTCTTAGAAACACTACCTCCTAAGTTTATATTTGTACCAACTCCGGGTAAAGATATTCTTAATTTAACGTTATCTACATTGTTTTCAAACCATTTAACAATAGTACTTTCATAAGCCTGTGTTTCATTTCCGTTTAGAAAAAATCCAGATTGTTGAGGTATAAATGCTATCTGAGTAAAAGGAGACATTAAAGAATACTCACCATCATCAAATTGAAATCTATATGCAAACCTAACATACTTATCTTCTAAATATCTAGGATCACCAGGCCAACTAGTGTCATCACTTTCGTTTGTCATTGTGGTTTCAATAAACCTAAGTCTTTGCCCGACAACAACAGCGGTAGAAGGATCTGCATTAATAGTTACTGTATTTGTAGTTGTATCTATAGCTGTTACCCTTATGTACTCACTACCAAGTATGCTTTCTGATCCTACATTTTGAGCAGCATTAGAAACTACAAACATATCAACAGATATACCAGTAACTGTTTCTAATATAAAATTCTTAGTATTTGTAACTGTTATAACAGTAGTGTCTACTTCCTTGTAAAGCTCAGGAGCTTTTTGTGGCATGTACTTAGCGACAGATATTTGACTTTCCTCGGTGTAGTAATTAGGATTACCTATAGCTGTTGTTACGTTTATTTTTCTAGGTTGATTTCTATTGTCTGTCCAAAACAATAAATCTTCTACTAAATTTATTCCTGTAACTTGCCAGCATCTATTTTTAGCAAAATTTAAAAACTTGCCTTGAACTAAGGTACTATAAGTGTTATTGTTAAGATCAAAAACAGTTATTTTCATTTCTACAGCTGTAGATGCTGATGGGTAATTTACGGTTTGGCAAGTTGCATCTGCGTCTGTGTAGTCTGTTAATATTTGAAATATTCTATTGCCAACTTCATCTTCAAACTTACCTATACATTTTAAATTAGCATTGCTAGAGGCTGTAGCCGCTATTAAAGAATTACCTAATATATTCTCAAGCGAACCAACATCATTGTCTTCTGATCTACCTACAGATATATTCAGAGCATCTCTATATTCACCGTTAGGTAATATTCTATCATCAAGATCTTTATTCATCTTGGATTTTAGAAAAGTATTTTTAGCTTCTGCCATGTATTAATTTTTAAATTTTCCGTCTGGTAAATATTTTTTTAATCTATCTAATATTTTAGTGCTAGTGTTTTTAGAAAACAAAGATCCAAGTGAACCTACAAAATTATTAGTTGCATCTTCTACTGATTCTAAAATAGGTCTGCCTTCTCTTATATTTTGAGCTTCATGAATTAATCCACCTACATTAGAACCTACTATACCAGCTACTCTTTTTGTAATAGGACCAAGATACTTAAGTTTATTTTGTATTGCTCTAGAAGTTTGATCACCAGCAAAATAATGTCTAGCCGTATCGCCGTGCTCAAAAGAGTTTTGCTCTTCCATTAAACCATCTTTGTCTGGAGTAATACTTAAATACTCATCAGTTCTTTGTCTTGCTTTTTCTTGTGGAAAGTTTAAAACCTCTTCAGCTTTATGTTCTATGTTTGACAAAGCATTAGACTGGTTTGGTGGATCTTGTTTGTTAATAGGGTTTTTACCCGTAAATTTTGATGAAAAACTCATGTGACTTAATGTTTAATCCATTTAGATTTACCTCTCATTACTTGTACTATTTCTTCAAGCTTTATATTAGATAATCTTATTTTTGCGTTTCGCAATTTTGAACTCTTGTCTTTTCTTAGTCTTTGAACTACATACTCTTGTTGGTTTGCTCTAGTAGATATTATAGAATAAAGTATATAAGCGTACATTGCCTCTTCAGCAAGCTTAGGTAGCTTAGTGTCTAAATCAGTAGCTAAGCCGTCTGATATGTATTCTAAAACAATTAACTTGTCTTTTAAGTTTGCTGAAAAAGATACTTTACCTTCTCTTTCGTTCATATTAAACCAGCCATTGTACTGTGAATACTGAGGATCCATTCCATACATTTGACCTCTTGTTGCACCAAAGAAAGAACCTGGGTAGTCCCAGTTGTAAGCCCATAAATCATTAGTGAAATCTTGCATTGTCCAACTACCGTTTATTAACTTGTCATTAGCACTATGCCACCTTTCTTGAACTATAGATGTTCCTTCTAAATCATTACCAAAATTATCTTGTGTAGGTATTCCTTGACTATCTTGTAGCTGAGTGTTGAAAGGACTTATTGTTAAATTATTAGCTGGGTATATAGGCCTTTTTACTCCTTGCCCATCGATCCAAGACATACCTACATAGTTAACGTAGTCTTGAGGGAGAACAAGAGTTAAACCCTCTGGTATTGTTAACTCAGAAGATTTAATACTTTTTAAAGTATCATAACTAAATTCTTGCATACCTCTTTTTGCATGAAAAATAACATCTGTTCTTTTAGCATCTGGTAGTAATTTACCAGTGCCAACATATCCTACCAAAAAGTTATTTACTATATCAACTAGTTTTACATATTTATAACTACCATAATTATCTTCTACGGCTTGACCATATGCTTTTTCAGCAGGTGTAGAGCCATATTTACCACCATCTAATATTTTTAATTGAACTACTATATACAGACCATTAGCAGGTATTGCATTAGCCGGAAAGACAATTGAATTACCTGAAATAGAAAACTCTGTAATGTATTCAGACCAAGATCCAGGAAAACCACTTGTACTAGTATACACTTTAAAATTATTTAACGCGTAGTTTTCAGCACTAGGATTCCAATTGCCTAAATATAAGTCAGTATCAAAAGTTGTAGGAAAAGTTCTATTAGCCCCATCACCTACAAAACCTTCAGCACCTTGGTAGTATTGTTGACCAGTTTCGTTTAGTAATCCGTTATTTGGAGGTTGTATAGCCATGTTTTATATTTTTTCGTTTTGATTATCCATAGCAACTTGTTGAGCCGCGCTTTGTATTAATTGTGGATCTTTAACTATGACACCAGCATACATTAATATTCTTAGCACTATTTCAGTTTGCTCTGTTGGATGTAATTCAAAGTTTACAGAACTACCAGCGTTGTAAATGTATTGATAAGCTGGAGCTGTTGCTGTAAAATTCCACATTGGATTTAGTGGTTTTCTTAAGTACGTACAAGACAAGTCACTTTGTATAGTTGATGGTGATACAAATATCTGTCTATCTTTATATCTATAAACAGGAAAAGAAGTAGATGGTTTTGTTATAGGTGATAAATTTAGTTCTAATAATTCGTTAGGTTGAACATATTGAACAGGTATTTCATCTTTGTGTATAACAGTTCCTAGTTTGTAAAAATCAAACTCATTTACTGTTAATATTAAAGCTCTACCAGCTGTAGGTACATTAGTTAAACTAAGCGTAAGACCAGATATAGTCCAGTCAGTAAATTCAGCTAAAGGTTGTTGAACACCGTTTGCATCTTCTAACGTAACGCTTGGTTGCCCAGCGTCTAATTCATCTGCAGTAATAGTAGTTATTATATACTGCTGAGCTGTAGTTGTATTGAATGTTTGAGATGTGGTAGTACCTGATACTGTTGGTACACCGAAATAAGGACCTACGTAAGGACACGTGCCTGATTCTTGGAAGAGCGCAATTTTTTCTTGCGTATTTTTTATACGATCTGAGTATTCAGAGTCGTTGTCTGGCACACGTAATTGTTGATTTAAATCTTCAAAATAAGACTCGAATATTTCAAGCTGCACTTGTGCGCCTATTCTATTAAATTCATCAGGAGTTAAATATCCCCTTTGTTCTTTATTGAGAATAAGTAAAACTGTTTGATAAACTTGATTTACGTTTATTGCCATTGTATATTTTTTTTTAATAATTAGGTGACCACAAAGTGATCACCCATTATTATAATCACCTGTTAAATCATTTTTTTCTCTATTGATTTAAATACTTCTACACCTTCGTCTGTTTTTAAATAAGCAGCAAAAGCTGAATAAGGATTTTCATCAAACGGAACGTTCATTAGTTTTCTACCGTTAGACGCCCAGGATATTTGCCTTTGATCTTGAGACAATAAAATTATTCCAAGTTCAGCTGATCTAACCGCAAAGTTTCTTAACATTACGTTTTCGTCATTAGCTAAATCTAAGAATAACTTAGGATTGTTTTTTGCAAATATTAATAAATCTCTTTTAAGTTCTTTAGAACTCATCTTATTAACCTTAGAGCCAATCTCTACTCTCATGATTGCTTCAGCTTGATCTATTTCTATTTCTCTAGCAGCATTTAATGCATCTATTTCTATATTTAAATCAGCTAATTGATCTTGAGCGATTGCTTGAGGTTTGTGTTCTAGGTATTTTCTACCTAATAAAGGGTGATATATAGATAACATTTTTTGCAAAGCTTGTTGTTCTTTTGGAACTTGCAAGATGCCATCAGTAAAAGATATATGCCCCATTGTTGCTTCACCTTTTTGTTCATCTACGAATACTGACGATTGATTTGTAGCATATCTTAATTCTCTTTGAGATCCTGTTTCATTGTCAAACCATAGTAAAGCATGCTTTTTTGTATGCTTGCTAGGTATTGTTAGTGTTAGTGGTGAAGAGTTATCTTTTAAAAAATATCTTCTATCTTTTATTTCCCAACCAGTTTGTTGGATTTTTTCTTTTTTTGCCATGATATAATATAATAAAATTAATAAAGGTAATAATTACCCCCGTTGATATAACGAGGGTAAGAATTACATTAATGTACTAGATACCTTTGAATAATACAAAGTTGTTTCTAGCTTGAGTTACTAAACATCTTTCAGATAAGAAGTTAACTTCCATTGCATCTAACGTAGAAGTAAACGCACCACCAACTGAACCAGTTAGCCATGATTTCATTCTTCTGTCATCAGCTTGAGAAGCTCTGTATCTTACGTGTAAGAAAGGACGTCTAATGTTTGTACCTAAGATTTGGTCATAAACAGTAGAAGTACCTGCAGGAACTAATACTCCTTCAATTGAAGCAGGACCAGTCATTGCACCACGCGTTGAAGCGTCGTTTAAGTATTTCCAATCTGTCTTATAGAAATCATAAGAACCTCTACGGAATCCTGAGAATCCTAAGTTCAATGCCATTTCTTCAGAGTTTTCGAAAAGACCAAAAGCAGTACCACCTGCATAACCTCCAGATATAGAAGCTAACATATCGTCAAAATCAAGAGCAGTGTTTCTGTTCAAGAATAACATGTTTTCTTCAATAGCTCCTTGAGTATCTAGGTTTTTAAGTATTGCATCAAAAGCGTCGATACCAGCAGCAGCAGTAAATCCTACTTCTACGTTACCTCCATTTTGAATAGCAGCAAATAAACCTTCAGTACCAATGATACCTACACCAGCAGCTCCAGCAATAGGAGATACAGCAGCGTTTTTAAGTTCACCTTCAACCATAGACATTTCTAAGTAATCTTCGAAACGTAGTCTAGTTTCAGACTCAGCTTTTAAATACCATAAGTAACCACCTGTTCCATCTTCAGTAGCAACTTCTACCCAACCGATCTGAGCAGTGTCAGAACCATTGATAGAATATTGGCTTCTAATGATAATAGGATTGTTGCTAAAAGTAGTAAACGCAGGGTTTACAGTAACCATAGGGTTAGCAGCTCCAATCGCGTTTGCACCAAGTGCAGCAGCAGGTTGAATCGTGCTCTGTCCTTTTTGGAAATCAGAACCGTATACAAATACTTTCACTAAACCAGTTAAACCAGCTAAGCTAGCAGCAGTATAAGGTTGTACAGATATAAGACCATTTGCGCCATTTGAAGCATCTACGAAACATTTTAATTCACCACCAAAGTCGTCCATAACGACAACTGTTGCAGCTGGAGAAACAACGTTTGATACTTGCGTATTTGCACCACCATTAGTTATATCAATACCTAGATTAGCAACACCAGCAGCATTAGCAGTGATCGCGCAATCAGCGTAAGATATATGTAATCTATTTTGTTCAGACCAAATTACTTGATCAGAAGTCATAGGCATTTCAGCGCCTACCATTCTTAAAAATCCGGATAACGTTCTGTTACCGTATCTTTCTACTTCAGCTTCGTAAAGCTCTGGTAAATATTGCTGAGCAAAATTTCCACCAGCAGCACCATCGAATGTAAGATAGTTCTGTTGAAGTAATTGTTGAGTTTGAGAAGGTACTATACTTCCAAACTGTGGGGATAAAGCCATAATTTTTAATTTTAATTAGTTAAACTTTTTTGTTTTTATTTTTAATTTTGATGAATCTAAACCACTAATCGACTTTACTTTTAATCCATTTATAAAAACATTTCCATCGGCAACTTGCCTAGGTCCGTCTTGTGCTGGATTTTTAGAATTTGTAATAACACCTTTGATGCCATCAGCTTTTCCTTGTTCATAAAAATGATGAGCTAGTTTATCAGCATTCATTGCAGCATACATAGCCTTGTGATACCCACTTGGATCTGTCATATTTCCGTCTTTGTCTAAATACTTACTTACGAAATTCTGAACATCCACTTGAGTTTCACCTACCTTAGCCGGGTCTTTAACACCGTATCTAAATTTCTTATCCCCCACATTAAAATCAAAACCTTTGAATTCTTTATTGAATAATTTTTTAGTACGATCTCTAAAATCACCGTGTTGTGCTTGAGCTTTTTCTTGCTGCTCTTTATATCGGTCATAAAAGCTTAACGCCTCTTGTTGCTCTTGAGTTACGCCCGGTCTCAACTTGATCTCGTCGTAATATTTACTCTTAGAACTTTCTAAGTATTGTTTTGCTTTTGCAACTTCTTCCTTATAAGCGAGTTTCTTTTTACGTATAGCTCGCTCTTCATCTACATCCTCATCATACTTAAAATTATCTTCCATTAAGAAAGCTATTTCTTCTAAGTCTAAGTGTGGTTTGGATTTAAGATAATATTCTTTTAAAACCTCTGAACTATTAAGTTTAGAGTAATCTTTGTTTAATGCCACGTAGTCTTCTACGCTTCCACCTGTTTCTTCCATAAAAGAAACTAGTTTTTCTACATTTTCCGGTAAAGGTTTTCCTAAGACCTGTTGATCTCTTACAGCTTCTTGAGCCTCTTGTTTAACCTCTTTAACTTCTTCATCGGTTATTTCTTGGAGTGGGGTGACTTCTTCAACAACCTCGCTGGGCTCTTGTATTTGTTTGTCCACTTCAACCAAATCTCCGGTTTGTTTTTCTTCAGGAACATTTCCTGTTTCTCCGATACGAATGGCATTGTCTTCTTTTGGTATTTCAACCTTTACAACATCTGGTATAATTTCACCTGTTGCTTCTGGTTTTGTTAAATCTACTTTTACAGGATCATTACCGCTAAGGTGTCCTAAGTTTTTTGGTGTTTTTTTCTTTTTAATTTTAAAATCACCTTCTTGTTTGACCTCTTCGGTCTTTGTGTTTTCTGACATAATATAATATAATTAAATAATTAAATAATTAAACTTTAGGCATTAACTCTTCTATGTTAAACCCTAGGTTGTTTTCTCCTGTACTTTCAAAATCAACAGGATTAGAGTCATTTTGTCTCTGTTGTATCAATTTACTCTGTTGAGTACCTTGCATTTTTAATCTTTTATCTTTACGATCTTCAATTTCTTTTTCCTTAGAACCTTCAGCTCCTGTTTTTATTTGAGCTAATTGAAACTGATAACCATACTCTTGTTGCATTAGCTTAGCTTTTATTTGCATTTCAGTTTCCATTCTACTTATTTCAAATTGAGACTTAGCTTGTTCTATACTTACTTTCTGCTGAGTTAAAGCTGCTTGTTTTTGAGTTTCTGCTAACGCAGTTTGCTCTGCTGTCTTAGCTGCAGCTTCACCTTGAGCAGCTATCATTCTTTCTTGATTTGCTCTTTCTCTAGCTAGTTTCTTTTTACGTTTTTGTTTTAGTAATTGATTTGCTAGCTTTAAATTTTTAATTTGACGAATATCAATTGCGTCTTCTAAATCAATACCTCCAGACTGCAAAGCAACCTGTATATTTTGTTCTAACTGTGCTTTCTCTTCATCGTCAGGTTCTAACTCTAAGAATATACCAAAGTCATGTAGATTTAAATTAGATATTTCTCTTAATGTTTCTACATTATATATAGATATACCTTCTATCAAAGCGTTAGCTGTTAAAGGATAGCTTAAAGCATCTGCTAGTTTAAGAGATATATTTTCACATATTTTTAAAGCAATATATAAACTACCTTGATTTATATGTTTTGTGGCTATGTTAGATTGGTTTGCTGCCATTTTAGCAAGACCTACTAAAGCGTCTTTATCAGGTAAACTACCATCTCTAGCTTCATTAAGACCTGTCACGTCACGTATCATTTGTAAATAGTATTGATACGTTTGTATTAGTGCAGCTAGTTTTTGACCGCCTGCAGATGACTGTAATTCTTGAATAGGTACTTTACCTCTATTAGGATCACCATCTTGTGTAAGTGATCTACCAACAATAGAACCAGTTTGAAAATACATATTTAATGCTTCTGCTGGATTGTAATTTGTACCATTACCTAAATCAACCTCTGCTAGACCGTCCATGTCTAAGAATACACCGTCTGGCACCATCCTAGCTAATACTTGTTGCATTTTTAAATGCGTTAACTGTATCATGTCTGCAAAACCTGTACATCTACTTACAATAGATTCTATTCTACCTTTGTACATTCTTGGTGCAACTATAGAATAATTCATTTCTACTTTAGTAGTATCAGCGGCTGGTCTTGTCATATTTTCTGCAAGTTCCCACTTAAGCATTGTATTTGTTCCTAATACTTTAGCTCCAGTGTATAATACTTCTATACTTCTACCGACTCTTTCAAATCCATCATTTGGTGGAGGATTAAATTCATCTGTTTTTTCTATTATTTTCTCTAATCCGTTTTCAGTTCTTTTTAATTTAAAAACTTGATTCATGTAAGTTTTATATTCAAAATACATTACTTGAACCGTGTTGTTGTCATAATTGCCCCAGCCAGTTATATATTGTCTATTACCAGGCATTTCTTGAATTCTTTGTAATTCTTCTTCTGGAATATTAGGAAACTGTTTTTTAAGCTCTGGTATAGTTATTGATTTAACTTCACCGACATAGTATATGTCTTGAAAATTAGGATCTTCTGTGTAAGAATATACTAAATAAGAAGGATCAACGTAGTCTAAAGTTATACCATTAGCTACATTAAAATTAGTTTTAGCACACGCTATTCCGCATACAACAAGGTCTTCATTTAATCTTCTTTTAGTAAGCTCCCATTTATTTTTAGCTAAAGTCTGTGTTATAGCTTCTTCTTCCGCTATTTCAATAGCTTGCTTATAACTTAACTGTAAATGTAATTCTAATTCTTCTTTTGTTTCTGGTAAATCTGTTGGAGGAATACTAGTTCTTTGTAATTGAACTCCTAGTAGATCTTCTGCAGCTTGCATTTGTTCTTTAGCAAACATATCTTCCGCAACAGCAGTTGCATACATAGTTCTTTTCTTTACAGAAGCAGGATCTTGAGAATAAGCTTTTATGTCGTATTCTTTACTAGATATACCGTTTACAACAATATCAACAAACTTAGATAATATAGGAACTGGTTTCCAGTCTAGATTTAAGTAGCTTAAGTCACCGTTTATTGATAGTTCGTCTTTGTATTTTTGAACAGGTTGTTCACCTCTAGCATATAATCTTAAATGATGAAAATTATTAAAACTAGTAAGATATCTATTACCATTAGTTCGGCCTTGATTAAACCACTCTGTCTCAATAGCTTGCGCCACTTGTGAACCATATTCTAACGAAGCTTTTTCATAATCCGGTACTACCTGACTAGGAAAGGCGCTATTTGAGTTAGTGTACATTTTCATTTATTCAATTATTTTTGACATTGTTCCTTTATTATTATATCTTTTAAAACCAAGATCATAAGTTTTTCTTGTAATTGTAGGTATGGGTCTATATTTATTTTTATTGCAGGCCATTATTGCTAAGCCAGAACTTATAGAAGCATCGTGTTTTGTTCTGTTATTTATATTAAATTTAGACCAATCGTTTAATGTTCTTTGAAAGTAAATATCTCCGTATGTTCCATTTTGTTTTAAACCTACAAAATCTTCTATATATGATTCTATAGCAGCTGCGTGAGCTTGCTTAATATCTTCTGATGAATTAGGTATTCCACCTATCTCTCTTTCTGTAATAGATAGTTTTAATTTATCTGGTCTATTCATTGCAAAACCTCTGTAACCTCTTCTTTTAAAATGATACAGTAATCTGGGTTTGTTATTTTCTGCTAGTATAGGCATGCCATAAAAAATACATGCCATTAAAACATCTTCAAAAAACATTTCAGCAGTTTGAGGTCTTGCTATATATTCTAGAAAAAAATGATTAGCAGGAGCATTTTCCATACTAAACTTAGTTAAACCATGTAAAGATCCATTAGAACCTCTACCGTCAACTGTTCCTGATATATCATAACTATCACAGCCAAAAGCACCCATGTGTTCATTAGCTGGATATTTTATACCTCTCTTTATTATAATGCTATTTTGTTGACTAACATCTGGTACCCATGATAGGTAAAACTTACCGTTATTTTTAGGCGCAAAAAGAACTCTTGTATCTTTTATTCCGTTTTCCCAGTAAAAATCTCCTCTAGTTACTAGTTTTGTTTTGCCAACATCACCGTTATAATCTATTTGCTCGTAAATTTTAGTTAAATTAAACAATGAAGATTTGGCTTCGTCTCTGAAAGCGTGTTCTTCAGTTCTTGGAAATTGTCTATAAAACTCGTTTAAAGCGTCTTGATCTTGCTTTAAACCATCAACTTCGTTTTGCCAATACTCTATTACACCTTGTTTTATTTTGACTCCGTGAGGATCTTCAGCCGGGGTTTTTGGTGTGTCGAATACAGGTACGCCATAAGAATCAATGTATCCTTCGTAGTTCCATTCCATAGGTATGAACAAAGAATAGAGTCCGCTGCGAGTCTGTCCATTGGCGTTTCTTTCTGTAACATCTGAATCATAGTATAGTTTTTTGAAGTTATCACCTCCTTTGTCTAAAGCGTTAGATGTTGATCCCATCATGCACTTTCCAATAATTCTACTACCTAATCTAAGGGTGGTTTTCGTAACACGCCAGTTGTTGAGGATGTTGTTGGGCCTTTCCCATTTACCTGATTCGTCGTGGACGAGGAGTTTAAGTTTCTCCCCATCATAGGCATTGTCTCCCGTGTTTTTCCAATCGATAGTGGTATCGAGTCCCTCAAGATCGGCCGCGGTCTCGTTGGCGATGAGTTTCCTCCTGGTGAACTTGGAGGCCGGTACTCTGTAGGCAAGTTCGGTCTTGGGACGATCCATTCCGTCCTGTATCGGTTTAAAAAAGAACGGATAATTGACCGATATTGGGACGACTTTATCTGTGAACATTGTCTTGGCGTCGGCCCCAGATTTGGACAGTATGCCGTATCGTGAATCGGAATTAATAGTTGCAAGATTAACCACCTCTCCTGAGGCCATAAACGAAAATCCCGATCTACGGTTTTTGAGATAGCACATTCCATAACACCTGATGTCTGCTTTACAAGCTTCCCAGAATATAAAGAATAATCTGTTTGCTTCCCTAAAGTCTGGTTTCCCAACATCAATTTTGGACCACTGCAAGTACATATAGTGAGTACCAGTAAGGTAAGTAGCCACACTCTTATTATAGAACCAAAAACCTTGTTCTCTTCTAGTAAATTCTTTATCAATGTAATCATACCATTTTTCTTTAAAATCAACCGGGTATTCTTCCCAATCAAAAATTGTTTTGATTTTTTTGAAAGCAATTGGTAATGTTTCTCTATTCCATTTGTTGTTTTTAAATTTAACAACATTCTTAGAAACTTCAGGTAATCCTATATATAAGTTTTGTATCTTGTATATTTCACCTATTTTTCCTGTTTTAGATATAACAACTATATCATGTTCTTCATTATAACCATACTCCCACTTATTATACCTATTCATTCTTTTTAGAACTTTAGGTTTTATGTGGTCTTTAACAACAGTAAAAAGATCTTGCTTATACATTACTTAGATCTTCCTTCTGCAAAACCTTTAAAAGCTTTTTCTTCCTTAACTTCTTTTGGTTTTTCATTTATAATATTCTCTTCTTCTTGTATTCTTTGTAGTATTTCAAAAGCGTCAAATATAGCTAACTTTTTAGTAGCCGCAGCGTTTTTAAGCCTGTCTGCAGAAATGTCAGGGCCAAAATCTATAATGGGCTCTTTAGCGACTTTAATTAATTCTTCAACCGCTATTTGCCCAGCTTGGATTATACTCTTCTTGGTTTTCTTTATTTCCATATTTAATTACAATATCATTAGATTTCATACAATATAAACGCTCGTTTTCTACATTAAAATCATATTCTCCATAAGGAGTATAACCAATACAGTCTCCCTCGTTTATTCCTAGCGCTTCTAAGGAACTATTACCTATTTTAAGTATACCAATTAAGTGCTGTTCTTTATTTGTTGTTAGTTTGTCTTTAGATTTTAAAGGTTTAACAAAACATCTATTGTTTACAGCTTTCCATTTATTCTTATTTTTACATAAGTATATTTGATCAAGAGCACAAAAAAACAGATCATCTTTAAAATAAGATCTTGATTTTTTCTTTATACCTTGCATGCTATAAAAAGTTCTAAAAACATTATGGTGTATTAATACTAAATCGCCTTTTTTTATAATAGTTTCATAAGCAGCCGGAGTTTCAACAACTTCTGCTACATTGTTTACAAATTTAAAACTTTCAATTTTAGTATTTAATATAAGCTCTTTGTCACCTATTGTTTTTTTATTTTCATAAGTATCTCCTAGAGGCTTTACTATGAAATCATACAAGCTTTTCATTAATACTCTAAATCATATTCAATGGATATAGCCATGTTAGAATTAAACTTCTTCCACGGCAATACCTCATTGTTTTTCTTTATGTGAATATTATAAGAATTATCTTTCTGGTCTTGAGTTATATAGGCAATTTCATGACCACCATAGACACTTTGTCCAACAGAGTAGTGCATAGCATCGCTTTTATAATCAGCACCTATACTGATCTTTCTTATTACATTAGTCATTAGTCCTCTGCTTTAACAACAGCGTTTTCACCGTCGTCTTTCTCTATATCAGTGTATTCTCCTGTTTGTATGTTTATGTTAATAGAACCGTATTTCTCTTCAAGAGCTTGTTTATTCTCTTCTATTTTAGGAAGTAATAAATCTAACTGAGATAAAAGCGTGTGTTTTCTCACGTCAGATAACCCTAGTTGTTCTATTATTTTTTGATAATTAGCTTGTTGTTCTTGAACAACTTTTAATTCTTCTTCTGTAATTTTAAAACTTTCTGCCATTTTATTTAATTTAATTATTTTTTACTCTAGTGTAAAATATCATCATATTTGAATCACCTCTAAACTGTCTAGATAAGAGTTCTGGGTTAACTAAGATATACGTAGATTCAACCGTATGTCCATTTTTTTTATTTGTGTGAGTTGTTACAACTTGGTATTCATCTTGGAATTTTATATTCTCTGATAAAACCTTGTTTTTTTCATAACTAATGTTGTGAATGGTTTTAACCTCATCTTCATTATTAACTGTTATAATACAATTATAAGATGTTTCGTTTGATTTCCATTCACCTTCTAATAGTGACATATCCAACACGTCAACTTGCGCGGATAAAAAACTACTAAACAACACAAAAAACATTAATATTGTTTTTTTCATTTGATTTTATTTAATTTGATTAATACTCTTACTATTTATTATTACTTATAGATTTAAACTTTTCCACGCCTCGTGACCCAAAGTAAGCTATATAAACAGTTGTAAGTAACTGCTTTAATAATCCAATCCACTCTTGTTCTACAGTAAAAGATATTTCATGATGACTATCAACCCATATAAAAGCTATAGCCATGAAAGATAAAAATATAAGAGCTAAAGGTCGTGTGTTTTTAGAAAGCCATGAATCTGATTTCATATCGCTTTCCCAACGCCTTGTTATTTGCTCTTCTGCATCATTATTAGCTTTCTCCATTATTTCTTGGATTTGCTTTTTAATTAGCAGTTTTTCTTCCTTTGTTGTTGTAAGCTTATCAATGACGTCACCAACTTCTTTGATGACGCCACCTGTAAGCCATTGAATTATTTTTTTCAAAATTTATTGATCTAAATCTACGTTTGGTTTTGCAGAAATTTCATTAACTATTTCTCTTATAGATTGACTTGATCTAGGATATCCCATGTCTCTATTTGCTCGATTACCGCTAGCAAGCGCAGCTCTATCACCAAACTGTTGTGCTTTGAGTGCGTCCAGCTCGGTTAGTGTTCCTGACTGTCTTCCTTTTCTAGCAAGATATTTATTAGCAGCATCAGTAGAATCTTTTTTTCTTGCTAATAGTCTAGCTTGTCTTTCCGCTATTATTTTATTCTTGTTATTTTGCAATTGCTCTTCTCCACTTAAAGCTACAGAATTAGGTGTAAGGTTACCTATTTTTGTATTTGTTGTGTTAGTTGACACTGAAGAACTAGATGAATTATCAGAACTAGATGAATTATTAGAACTAACTGCTCTATTCTTTGCATTGTAAGCATCAATCTCTTTATTGTATTCTTCTCTATTCATGTTAGCGTATTGCGATCCTCTATTTTGAAACGCTTGCTCTCTTGTTCTTCGAGGTCTTGAAGAACTAGAACTAGAACTAGAACTTGATGATGTTGAATTAGTGTTAGGTCTAACAGTAGTGTTAGTAGTGTCATAATTAGGCACTGCGTCTCCATCTACTGGATCTATATGATTGTCTGCCGCTCCGTGATTCATATATTTAGAAGCTCCAAAACTCATTATGTTAGCTACTCTAGCAGCTCCTTTAGCATAACCATTCATTCTTGCAGCTCCAAAAGATTGAGAGTAACCCATTTTTGCAGCACCATGTGGGTGATCGTGAGAACCTTTAGATGTATCATAATCATGAGCACCTTTGTATTTAGCTGCACCTTTCTTTTCATCTTTCATGTGTCCGTCTGCTGCGCCATGCTTATATTTAGCAGCACCTTTTTGGTTTTTTTCTAACTGCTTTCCTGCAGCTGATGAATCTTTAGCTGTTACGCTACCGCCATCTTGATTTGTTTTCATTTTATCCATTACGTTTATTTATTATTTTGCATTAATTTTTTTTCTGCTAATTGAGCATCTTTTTCCCAAGGACCTTTACCGGCCTGCATTACTGAGTAATCATATTCTTTTCCTTTAAACATTACTTTACCAGCTCCTTCAGAATCTACCTCATAATCTAATCCACTACCTGGATTTTTTATTTCACTTTTATATTGATCAACGTGAACTTGTTCATGAGCTAATGTTTTCTGCATTTCTACTGGATCATCTAGTATATCTTCATTTAAAATAATAACTCCATTTTTAGGTGTTCGCGCATAAACAGGATCATCACCCATATTTCTTTCAAATACAGACGTGTTCATTTTGTTTAAATCGAACGGAGGGTTTATTTTAAATGCCATTGTTGTAAGGAAATTTTTTATTAAACCATGATTGTCTTTTATCACAACCACAAGGTATGTTAAGACCGTCTGATATTTTATCTACAACGGTCTTAATACCTGTTTTGTTAGTGAATTTAGCAATGCTATCGCCTAATCCTCTAGATTCCATTTATTATATAACGTTACTAGAAGAAAACGCAGCTTGTACAAAGTACATTTGGCTATCAACTCCTCTTACACCATCACCATCTAAAGCTAATTGAACTTGTGAAGAAACTCCACCTGGATTAGCAGTTAATGCTTTGTTAATAGATTGAGAAGGCATGTTTTGATATACAGTAGGAACCGCTGGGGGAGTAATATTACCCGTAGTTTGGTTAGTTGAATTACCTAGAGTTAATGTAAGTATTCTTCCACCTACTGTTCCAGCATCTTGAGCTCCTGCAGCTAATGCAGCTGGTAACCCTACATACTCGCTTAATGTAATAACCACTGATGTAGCCGCTCCAACGTCTGCAATGCTTTCAATTTTTGAAACGTCTAATAATACGTCTCTTTGTCCTAGTCCACCTGTTAAAGCGTTAGCGTTGTCAATTCTAAATTTAATGAGTTTTGCCATAATTTTTGTTTTTTGTTTTGGTTGTTTGTTGTTTGTTGTTTGTTTTATGTGATTTATCAGTTTACTCTGCTTATTTATTCTTCGGTAAGGATTTTATTTTACCGTTATGTGTTCTAGCGTATCTATGTGTAGATGTTTCTTTGCTAGGTATTAATTCACCTGAGTATGTAGCATCTCCATATTTCCAACTAACTGTCTTAGCAGCTCCATGATGTTCAGCACCAGTAGAATTATGACCATCGTAATTGTAACTACCATGAGCATCGTCAAATAAAGCTTCAGCATGTCCTTTGTGGCCTTCAGCCATTTCTTTTCTACCTCTTGCTACATCTTCTTCTTCCCATGAATTAACCATGTGATGTTTTGAATGTTTAGCGTTTCCGCTGTAATGACCGTAATGTCCTTTATGATTGTATCCCATAATTATGAATTTGCGTGATATGCGGAAAGCATTTTCTTAGCTTCTTCAGCTGAGGAAAAACCTGATTTCCAGACACCACCTTTTTTATTATTTAAAATAACGTATTTATCGCCACGCTTTACAACGCACCCGCTTCCACCTTCTGACTCTGCACATCCTTTACCTGCTTTTGCCGCGCCTAATCTATTCATTAACATATTTCCCATAACTAATCTATTTTTTCTAAAGCTACAATACCAGCTGGTGGAGTTGGATTTGAATCATATATTTTTATAACTTGTAAATCTATTATTTTTCCAACAGGTACACTTTTTAATGTAACAGTATTGTTCGATACGTCTTCTACCTTTACATCACCGCTTGCGCCAAAGTATAATGAATAACCTTCACTTCCAGATGCTGCGGAAGTAGCTGGTCTTACGTTACCTTTGTATATAAAGCAAGTATCTGAAGGGGCTATTGCCACTGGAGCTGTAGCTATTTCTATAGTAGTATCGTTAACAACTTTAACTATTTGATAAACGACGCTCTGTGTTGCATTATATATAATGTCACCTCCGTTTATTGTATATCCTAATGGTCTTGTTTTTGCAGCAGTGAACTCAGCTCCTGTTGAAACTAATTGTGTGGTTGAAGAACCTGCGGCTGCTATAGGAGTTGCTAATCGACCTGGTTGAGGTATATTATAGCTACTACTTGGTATAACGTCTAATGATGAAATGTATGTGCTCATGTTTTATTTTTTATAATTCTCCAACTCTACCTTGTGCGCAAAGAACTGGATTAATTCCTTTATATTTAACTGGAGCTTTAAGTATTTGCATACCCGTTATTCCGTTACTAGCTCCTTGACCATGAACTCTGCCTTCTTGATTTAAAGGCCCGTCCCATATATGAGATTCACCTACTACACCAACTTTTGTTCCTGGTTTTAATCTTTCCATTGCTGGATCGTATTTTTTATGGTCCATAATTATTGTTTTTATTTATTTATTTCTTTTTCTCATGTCGTTCCAATACATAGTGTGCATTGTGTCTACATTACAATGTGCTGGTCCTTTGTATTTTTTAGCAGCACCTGCGAATAATCCTCCGTAAGATTGCCCAAACATTTTTCCAGCATTTGATATAGCGCTATTTTTAAACCCTACAGCATTCATCATAGGTTGTAACTCTTGTCCTAAAGGATTTCTTAGCCTAGACACAGCGCCTGCAGCATTTTCTTGTGTTTCTTGTTCACTAGGATTATCTGTATAAGATTGTTGCGCATCTGTTACTAATTGATTTTGCGCTGCATTAACACCATTTCTAATATTACCATATTGAGACATCATATTACCAATACCTAATCTTCTTCCATAACCTCCACCATATTGAGAAACTTGATCTTGACTATATTCTTCTGGAGACATACCTGCTTCTTCAGCTTTGAATCTTAGTCTAGCCGCATCTCTTGCTTTTTTAGCAGAATTAAGAGCATCCATTAAACCAGCTGACTGAGCGTTTGCTCTTCCACCTGGACCTTGATTATCCATCATTGCAGAGTAAGCGTCACTATAAGCTGAATTAGCATCAGATAAGTAACTTGGGTCAGTTGATTCTGGCTCTGGTGCTGCACCAACAGCTTGTTGGTTATTTAAACCTAAACCTAAAGCAGCCATCGCGCTCCCGTTCATTGCATTCCCAATAGCACTACCTATTCCTCCGGATCTACTACCTGAGATTCTTGATCCCGCTGCTGTACTTGCTGCTATTGTACTCATTTATCTGCTTTTATCTTTATTAACATTGTATATAGATTTAGTTAAAACTTTATCTATGTATGAATTTCCTTTTATTATTTTATTTCGCCTTTTGCTAATAGGTATATCTTCTTCACCTAGCATTATGCGATATATTCTTTTAATAAGCTGCTTGCCTTTAAAAGATATTTTGTATATATTATACTTCTGAGTTGTTCTATTTCTTTGCCTCCAAACAGAGATCCATTCACCTTTTATTAATCTACTCCATCTTCTATTGTCCCAACTGTAAGAGTAAGAACCTGCTTCAAAATCTTTTTTTGTAAACAAGTCTATACAATCTAAATATATCAATAGTTCTAAATCTGCCTCATTTAGATCGTTGTTTTTGGAAGCCCATTTACGTATTATTCGATAATGTTTTAGCAGATTAAGATTTTTTAAATCTTCTGCTTCTAGCTTTTTCACAAAACAACGACCACGTCTGTTGACTTAATAACGTGATATATTTTTTTATTATTCTGTATCTTATGACCAGCGTGCTTATCATAAAATATAATATCTTCTTTTTTAACACCTTCAACATCATTACCTAGACTTATAATTTTAGCCTTTAAGTATCTAATGTCATCTCGGTGTATTTCCGCTAAAAGCAATCCACCATCGGTTTCTTGAATTTGATCTTCTAGCTTTTCTATAATTAAATTTCTACCTAGTGCTTTCATCTATTCTCATATTATTAATTACACAATCAGTAGAAAGAATAGTTGTTGCCACAGAAGCCGCGTTAATCAAAGCGCTTTTAGTTACGAGCAAAGGATCAATAATCCCTGACTCAACCATATTTACCATTTTTCCTGTAACCACGTTTAATCCAGTACCATCATTTTTACTAAAATCCGGTTCTTTAATATTAGCGTTTTTAAGTATAGTTTTAAAAGGTGACTTTATAGCTTCTAATAATACTTTTTGACCTTTTGTTTTAGGTTTTATTATCAACGAAGCGTTTAATAAAGCAATACCACCTCCTGGTACTATACCTTGTTTTATAGCGGCTTTTGTAGCACATATAGCATCTTCGACCCTATCTGTTTTTTCTTTTAATTCTACATCAGAAAAAGCACCTACTTTTACTATAGCCACTTTAGCACTTAATGTAGCTAATCTTCTTTCTAAATTAACAACAACGTGTGCAGGGTTTTTCTTTTTTAAATCTTTTTTAATTTTTTCTATAAAATCTTTAGCTTCCTCAGGTATTTCTTCTACTTGAATTACTGTTTGATTTTCTTGAGAAACTGACTTTACACATTCACCTAAATAATCTATTTGTATTGCATTCAAATCATCACCTAAATCCTCGTTAATTATAGTTGAATTTGTAAGTAATGCTAAATCATTTAGTATTTCTTTTTTACGTAAGCCATACGCCGGAGGGTCTACAACGTTTACTTTAATATTACCCTTCATTTTATTCATTACTAAAGCAGAAAGAACAGTAGGATCAACTTCGCCTATTAAAAGTAATGGTTTGTTGTTTTTTATTACATGTTCTAACACGGGTTGTATTTGTCTAATAGATTCTACTTTTGATTCCATTATTAAAACCAGCGGTTTATCTAGTTCTGCCGTGCCTTTTTCTTTATCAGTTATAAAGTTTTGATGGCAATAACCTTTGTAGTATTCTATACCATCTACTATCTCTGTTTCTGTTATTCCATTTTCAGAAACACCAAGTGTCACAATCCCTGTTTCACCTACTTCTCTAAAAGCATCACCTATTAACTTACCTAGAATTTTATCATTGTTGGTTGATATAGTTGCTATATCATCTATCATGTCACCTTTGACAGGTATACTTATTGATTCTAAATATTTAACAACTTTATCAACAGCTTTATTTATACCTTCTTTTAGTTCTCTAGTGTTTACGTCTTTACTACGAGCTTCACTTAGTATAGCATGAGCTAATACAGTGGCTGTAGTTGTTCCATCGCCAGCTTCATTAACTGTTTTTCTCGCTGCGCCCTTTAATAAAGTTGCACCCATATTTTCAATTGGATCGTGCAGTGTTATACAGTTTGCGACAGTAACACCATCCTTTGTTATGACAGGATTACCCTGGTCATCTTCCATTATAACACATTTACCGCTAGCTCCAAGTGTGGAGCTAACAGCATTTGTGAGTTGTTCAATTCCTTTAAATATTTTATCTTTAGCTTTGTCTCCAAAACTAAGATTTTTTACTATAGCGTCTGCCATGATTTAATTAGATTTAATTTGATTTATTTTATTTAAAAGTTTTAACGACTTGTGGTCCGCGAGTATGAGCTAATTTTTTCTCATAATGGTTAATAGAAGCATCTATTGCTGATTCAGCACCTTCCATTGTTTCGCGTCTCGTTACATCGATCCATGAATCTTCTTTTTTTGGATCAAGGTATTCTGTTTGGTAAAATCCATTTGGTAACTGTACAATTCTCCAGTTTTTCTTTTGAACTATGTGTTCCCAAATTTGTTTGGTTTCTTCCGTTATTTGTGGTTGACTACTCCACGAACTAGTCTGGTAATAAAATGTCATTGGTTTTGGTTTTTAAGTTAGACATTGGTTATTGCTCTCACCGAGCAGGTATATTTCTATTATCACTTGATTTTAGCAGTTTTTACATTAAAAAGTAGTTGCATTAAATATTCTATATTT
>Ga0181409_1000033_pt1 | contig 43922 bp, 40 predicted proteins | sample 32SPOviralmetaG_FD_130138 | JGI IMG/M metagenome (GOLD analysis project Ga0181409, IMG submission 130138) | Marine viral communities from the oligotrophic San Pedro Time Series (SPOT) site, San Pedro Channel, CA, USA - 32 SPOT_SRF_2012-05-30 | ecosystem: Environmental > Aquatic > Marine > Strait... | reverse complement strand
CTTTCCTACTATGGAAGCGTATGTAGTTTGAGCATTTGAAGAATCATTGAAATCTAAATTTAATGATGATGTAACTCCACTAGTACTATTTGCTCTATATAGTGAAAGTTTTTTATCAACATCCCCTCCTACTGTTAAAATGTCTCCATCAAATGTTAAATTTGTTTCAGCATTTAAACTACCATCTCCTACAGCTGTAGTCACTCTATTATCGGCATCATTTGCTATAGTAGCAGGAGCACCTTTTAAACCAGTTGTACCTTGTGTTCCTTGTGTGCCTTGTATGCCTTGTGCCCCTTGTGCTCCTTTAGTACCAGTTGTACCTTGGGTTCCTTGAATACCTTGTATGCCTTGAATACCTTGTATGCCTTGTGTGCCTTGTGTGCCTTGAGCTCCCTTTTCACCTTTTTGTCCTTTAGTACCAGTTTCACCTTTATCGCCTTGTGGACCTGAATCTGCAGCGACCCAATTTAATCCTCCAGCACCTGTAGAAGATAATACTTGTCCGGCAGTACCAGCATCACCATCTGAATCTTTTAAAGCACCTGCAATGTTAATATTTTCAACATAAGTGTAATTAGCAGTATCAGTAGTTATATCAGATCCTAAAACAAATGTATTACTATGAACTGCTTGATTATTTTCACCTCCTATTATATAGGCATATTGGGCCGTGGTATTGTTATTTTGACCACCTAAAATAGCATTATAACCTATAACACTAGCTACATCGCTAATAACATTATCTTTACCACCACCAATAAAACCATATGAATCTTGGATTTTATTTTTATATCCTCCACCTATAATACTATATGCTGATGCTGATAAATGGTTTTGATAACCACTTACAATACCCCCATGAAAAGATGTTGAACCTGAAATAGCATTTAATTGTCCAGCACCAATAAAACCATTTTGTGCATCTATTAAACCTGTAGATCCACCTGCTATTGTTGAATTAACTGCATTAGTTGATAAAATTGTATTAGAAGCACCACCCAATATTGAAGTATTGGATAAACCATCATTTGTTTGATTTTTACCTACGGTTAATTTGGCCTTTAATGTAGAAGAACCTGAAACAAGTAATTCATTTCCATCAAATGTAAGTGCTGCTTCAGCATTTAAACTACCATCTCCTTCTGCTGTTGTTATCCTATTAGCAGCATCATTTGCTATAGTAGCAGGAGCTCCTTTTAAACCAGTTGTGCCTTGTGTTCCTTGTGTGCCTTGTATGCCTTGTATGCCTTGTGCCCCTTGTGCTCCTTTAGTACCAGTTGTACCTTGGGTTCCTTGAATACCTTGTATGCCTTGTATGCCTTGTGTGCCTTGAGCTCCCTTTTCACCTTTTTGTCCTTTAGTACCAGTTGTACCTTGTGTACCTTGGATTCCTTGAATACCTTGTATGCCTTGTATTCCTTGTGCCCCTTTTGTACCTGTAGTTCCTTGTAAAGATAAATCAGACCTTTTTTTAATATTACCCGTAGCATCTGCTACTAATATATTAGTTTCTGTGGTTCCATCAGGGGTACCTGTTATTTGAAGAGTTTTAAGTGCAGCATCAGAACCGCTAACTATTAGTTTTTTCCAGTTTGGCATTTTAATCTTTTATTATGGTTGGTAACTCAAAAAGAGCCCACTTCCGTTTAGGCCTATAATATATGTTATAAATATGAAAGTAATTATTTTAATTAAAAAAAATTACAAAATAACTTAATTTTTTATGTCCCACTTTTTTAACATAGGAATATATAAAACCCCTCCAGGATTTAAATTATTCATATATTTATCTTTTAAAGATTGGTATTGTTCTTCATTTATTTCAAACTCGTGCCATATAGTATCTATTATAATTAAATCATATAAATCTAATGTTGTATATTCGTAAACATCGCTTTGAAATATATTAATATTACTATCTAAGTGGTTAGAATTATTAACCCAATCTATAACATCCTGATTAATTTCAACAACATCAACTTTACTACAATTTTTTATAGTATATAATTCTTGTGGGATTAATCCTAAACCTAATCCTGCTACTAATACTTTGTCATAAGTAAAACCATTAAATTGGGTATAAATCCAATTATCTTGGCAGGTATCACAACCCCCTAACATTATATTATTATATAATTCTAAATTATCTTGTTGATATCCATTAGAAAATTTCATTATTGATGTTCCACTATCATTTTTGGAAACATTAAAATAACTTCCTGAGTAAATCGATATATTATTATCTATAAATTTCATATTAAAAACATATTGAAAATCCAACTACTATATTAGTAGTACCATTAAATTGAATTGCCTGTGTTGAAGAAATATTAGTATCATTAGCTACTCCATACCACCCAGCACTTAAAGTAATTGGTGTTGCTGTTGAGGGGTCATAATCATCATATATTGTATCTCCTATTTGAGGGAAGAGTGCAGGAGGATTAGTAGAACTACTAAAGAAAAATTGACTATTTGTATCATAACTACATGCAAAACTACTAAATTTTTGTCCTACATCATAATAATAATACTCTTCATAATCTACAGCAGGGGAATAACCATAAAAATCAGAATATGCAATTGTACCTGTTCCAACAGATAAACTTGCTGTATTACCCATACCTCTTAATGATATATTTGTGGAAGCTACACCTAATACAGCTGCTATTTGACTTCCACTAATTATTCCAGATGATGGTAATGCCATTATATTTTAAATTTATTAATATTTTTTATGCTGAATCAAGTGTATAAGTTATACTACCATTTCCAGTACTTGTAAAATTAAGTTCCCCAAATTTTTTATAGGTTGTAGTATTAGGTGGTGGATATGTTGTAAAATCTAATTTATTTCCAGTTCCCGGTCCCCGTAAACAATCAATTGAAAATCCTATAGTTTCTTCTAAAGTTCCACCAGAATTTTGCCATACTGTGCCCCCATCACTCCAAGTTCCACCACTCCATAATTCTACGGTTACATCAATTTCTCCAGTTCCAACAGAAGAAAACCATCTACCATATAATTCAATATTGTAAACAGAAAGACTAACATCACTTGTTATATTTGTAAGATTAATTAATATATCTTCTTTACCATCTGTTGAAGTGTTATCTCCAGCCCATGCTATATAATAATTTCCTGAAGCAAAAGTGCCAGGACCTATATTAGAATTAAAAGGAGAACCTTGATATCCTACCCAATTACTAAAAGAAGCTCCACCATATACTCCATCATAACTAGTACCATTGTAAGTTACACCAGTACCAGGAGCAAAACCTGTATAAGTATCTAAATCATTACCTCCATCTCCTTGAGTCCAAGTATAAGTAATTCTAAAATGATCTTGGCCTAGATTAGGAAAGTCTTGTGTATTTGTCCCTGAGCCATTCAATTTAGGATAAAGTCTAAAAAAATTAAAATTACTCATTTTTTAAAGTATCTATTTCTGTTTTTAATTCTTTAATAGCTTCAATTAATAAGGGAACAATTTTTTCATAATTAACTGCTTTATACCCATTAGACCTTGTAGTTACAGCATCAGGTAATATTTTTTCTATATCTTGTGCTATTACTCCTATATCATGTCCTTCGTTACCATGTATAGTTTTTATTTCTTCTTCCGTTAGTGGTTTCCAATCAAATTCTACTCCATTGATTTTATTAATTTTTTCTAAAGAATTAGATATAGTTGTAATATTTTCTTTTAACCTTTTATCAGATGTACTAAATGCTATAATATCATTTTCAGCTCTAATCATACCATCTGTACCCACAGTAGCAGCACCTAATCCTACCCTTAATCTTTCAGCTGTTAATTGACCCGTTGTATTTGAAAATACCATATCTGATGATCCTGCTGCTGATCCACCATTATTATAAATAACTTGAGTAGTAGAACCTCCTATTGGTCCAGGTGAACCTTTAGTACCTTTTTGACCTGCTGTGGCTGTTTGAGGTATTGTCCAATAATAATTAGTTCCATCATAATAAAAACCTAATACATCTACACCATTTGTAGTTGTGGTTGTAGTATAAGAACCTCCTCCTATTATATTAGACCCCGCAGGTAAAGTTAAAGTATAAGTTGTACCACTTCCTTGTTGAACTAATATTGCACCAGTATCACCTGTTTGGGCATTTGATATAGATAGGGTTCTATTACCACCTAAAGTAACTTTTGCATTTGAACCATCTTCTAAATCCCAAGATACAGTAGGTGCATCTCCTAATGTTTGTTGGTCAATTGTTACTTTACCATCAGTAAGTCGTAAATCAGATTTGAAAGTTGCATCTGAGTCAAAATAAATATCAGCAGTTGTTCCGTTATTGGAATAAGTTAATATACTTGCCTCATTTCCTGCAGGAGTTTCAGATAAAAATTTAGTTTCACCATATTGTCCAGTTGAATCCCCTATAAAGCGGAGGAGTTGCGTATCAGTTCCACCTCCTTCTATTGTAAGACCACCACTAGTTCCATCTCTAGTTAATCGTAAAGTACCATCATTTCCACCTGATCCTTTTATAGCAAGAGTATTATTACTATCATCAAATACTAAATTACTTTCGGCTGCCATAGTGCCGTCACCTCTAGAAGTTAATACTTGATTATCACTTCCAGGGACTGTTGGATTTGCACCTTGTGCTCCTTTATCACCTTCATACCCAAAAGATAAAAATACTGTTTGTCCATTAGAAGGTAATGAACTACCTGCACCATTACTTACAGTATAAATAGTAGTTGTGCTATCATCACCTTGATCTTGTTCTCTACTACTTACAGTAAATGTAGCTATTCTGGAATTATTGGAGGTTTTTATAATAAGAGTTTTAATAGAAGAAATACCCAATGGTATTTTCACATCTATATCGCCACTAGCTTCAGCTTGTGATACAAAAACTTCTGTAACAGCTGATAATGTAGCACTATTAAAGTTAAGTTCATTATCCTCAGATGGATTTGTAAGTGCAGTATTAAATACATATTCAATGCCGGAAGAAATTCCATTAGCACCTTGTGTTCCTTTTTGGCCTTTATCTCCAGTTTGACCCTTATCTCCGGTTTGCCCTTTTTGACCTTTATCTCCTTTTTGACCCTTATCTCCGATTTGCCCTTTTTGACCTTTATCTCCAGTTTGGCCCTTATCTCCGGTTTGCCCTTTTTGACCTTTATCTCCAGTTTGACCCTTATCTCCGGTTTGCCCTTTTTGACCTTTATCTCCGGTTTGCCCTTTTTGACCTTTTTCTCCGGTTTGACCTTTATCTCCGGTTTGACCTTTATCTCCGGTTTGACCCTTATCTCCGGTTTGACCTTTTTCACCAGTTTCACCTTGAGCACCTTTATCTCCAGTTTGGCCCTTATCTCCGGTTTGCCCTTTTTGACCCTTATCTCCAGTTTGCCCTTTTTGACCTTTATCTCCGGTTTGACCTTTTTCTCCGGTTTGACCTTTATCTCCGGTTTGACCCTTATCTCCGGTTTGACCCTTATCTCCGGTTTGGCCTTTTTCACCAGTTTCACCTTGAGCTCCTTTATCTCCAGTTTGGCCCTTATCTCCGGTTTGACCTTTATCACCAGTTTGGCCCTTATCGCCAACTAAGCCTTGGGCACCTTTATCTCCAGTATTTCCTTTATCACCAACTGGTCCTTGAACTCCTTTATCACCTTGTTGGCCTTTTTCACCAGCTAAACCTTGAGCACCTTTATCTCCGGTTTGACCTTTATCCCCGGTTTGACCTTTTTCACCTTTATCACCTTGTTCACCTTGGGCACCTTTATCTCCAGTTTGTCCTTTATCCCCGGTTTGACCTTTTTCACCAGTTTCACCTTGAGCACCTTTATCTCCAGTATTTCCTTTATCACCCTGATTACCAGTAACAACAAATGATACGATTACATCTTCATTATCTGTAAATGCATTTCCTCCTTGGGCTTCATTAGAAATTAATAATTGATGATAATCAGTTTCATTATTTACTTCTGTGATAGCAAATAAAATAAAGTCATTAGTATTAAATTTATCTGCTATTCTAACATGGCCTTTTACTGCGGCAGTTGAACTATCAATAGTATTTAAAAATTCACTTATATCATTTCCACCATCATCAAAGTCACTAATTGAAGCTGTAGTAGCTGAAGTTTGGGTACCATTATTTAATTTAATAAATCCAGATCCTGGATCGCTAACAGATGTATTAGTACTAAAAGTATAATCAAATGTCGCACCTCCAAAACTACCATCATTACCTTTGGTACCTAATGTTCCTTGGGCACCTTTATCTCCAGTTTGTCCTTTTTCACCTGTTTCACCTTGGGCACCTTTATCTCCAGTTTGTCCTTTATCCCCGGTTTGTCCTTTTTCACCATTTTCACCTTGGGCTCCTTTTTCACCTTGTTGACCTTTTTCACCAGTTTCGCCTTGGGCACCTTTATCTCCTGTTTGTCCTTTTTCACCAGTTTCGCCTTGAGCACCTTTTTCACCTTGTTGGCCTTTTTCACCATCTGATAAAGTTTGTATATTAATTTGTCCACCCATTCCTGAGTGATTAACACAATAATAATATAATGTATTTGGCGCATCTTGTGGTACTTTAAACGTTGAAATTAAATCTGTACCTGCTGTACCACCATTATCACTCCAACCATTTGTATATTGGGATCCACCGCCATGAGTACCATCTGATGTAGAAGATAATACAAAGGGATGTGAACTATTTGATGATGCTGTTTGGTTAAAAGTATAAGTAAATCCTCTTAATAATTCTAATGTATCTTGTTGTACACTATCAATAAAATATTTATTACCACCTGCATTTTGTACTGTAACAATAAAAGCATCTGTTATTGGTTCTGCCCCTTGAGCACCTTTTTCACCATTTGTTCCTTGGGCACCTTTATCTCCTGTTTGTCCTTTATCACCTTGCTCACCTTGGGCACCTTTATCACCAGTTTCCCCTTGAGTACCTTTATCTCCTTTTTCACCCTTTTCTCCCTTAGGACCAGTTTCACCCTGAGCACCTTTATCACCAGTTTCACCTTGGGCTCCTTTATCACCTTTATCTCCTGTTTGTCCCTTATCACCTTCTCCAGTTTGACCTTTATCACCCTGATTACCAGTAACAACAAATGATACTAATACATCATCGTCTTGTGAAAAAGTTCCACTTCCGGCTTCATTAGAAATAAGTAATTCATAATAATTAGTTTGATTATTTACTTCTGTAATAGCAAATAAAAGAAAAGTATTTGGATCATTTTTTTCCGCAATCCTCATGTGACCTTTTACTGCGGCAGTTGAACTATCAATAGTATTTAAAAATGAAGAAATATCATTACTACTATCATCAAAGTCACTAATTGAAGAAGTAGTGGCGGAAGCTTGAGTACCATTATTTAACTTAATAAATCCTGAACCTGGGTCGGATACTCCTGTATTTGCTGAAAAGGTATAATCAAATGAAGCTCCCCCAAAATTACCATCTGTACCTTGAGTACCTTCTGTACCTTGTGATCCTTTTTCACCAGTTTCGCCTTGAGCGCCTTTATCACCTTGTTGACCTTTTTCACCAGTTTCGCCTTGGGTACCTTTATCACCTTGTTGGCCTTTTTCACCTGTTTCACCTTGGGCACCTTTATCTCCAGTTTGTCCTTTTTCACCAGTTTCACCTTGGGCCCCTTTATCTCCAGTTTGCCCTTTTTCTCCAGTTTCACCTTGGACTCCTTTTTCTCCTAATTGGCCTTTATCTCCTTGGGCTCCTTTATCACCCTTGTCCCCTTTAGCTCCACCTGAAACTTCGGGGTCAGTATTATTATCATTATCTGGAGCCCCACTACCAAATTGAATTTGAACATCATCAATATTAAAAAATTCATCTGTACCATTAGGAGCACCTGATTCACCAGCACCAACACCATTACCTCCACTTGTTCCTATAATTTCAATTTGAAGATACTTTATAATTGTATCAGCATCACTATTATTTTTATAATTAGTAGTATCAAAAGGATAGGAACATAATTGCCAATCAGTTGAATTATTAATATCTACACCAGTTTGTATAAATGGATTTCCATCACTATATGCTAAATTTCCCCAACCAAGAGAAGTATTATTTTTAAAGAGATTAAGTATAAGACCATCATTAGCTGTATTTGTGCGATGGTTTGGCCAATTTGCAGAAAATTTTATTCTAAAAGAGACTTGACTTATATCTCCTAATTTGGTATCATTACTTCCTGTTGACCATGTAATTTCTTTATTAATCCATTGATAACCAAAATCTGCCGTTGGAAATTTTGCTGATTTACTTCCAATATAAGAAGTATTAGTAGCATTGGGATTGAAAGCATTATTAGGATTGCTGTAAAGTGTCCATTCAGTAGGAGGTCCTGTATCTTCACTATATACTAAATTATTTTCAAAAGTATTACCATTAGTTGAAGAAGGAGTTGTAGCCGTAGCATTAACTAATATAAATTTTAAAGGATATGCTGAATTTAAAGGATAATTAGGTTCTGCAGGGCTAGCTGCAGGTGTACCTGTAATTTTGTCTATTGTACCTACTAAAGAAGTAGCACTACTTTGACTAAAAACAATAAGATCAATTCTTGGGTTAGTTGCATCTGCTGCATCTAATGTAATTGAAGTTTCTGGGGCTGTAAATTGGTTATTGTTAAAATCTAAAGAATATACTTCAGATGTAAAATCTAAACCTGAACCATCCCATGTAACATGATAGCTATTATTTGATATACTACTTTGATTAACATCTTGCCAATTAAGAAGACCATCTGTCCCTGAACTTAAAAATTGTCCAGCACTACCTGTATTATTTCCATTATAAACTTCTAATACTGAAGCCGATAAATAAGGGACTGAGGCCGTAGTATCTACCTCAAGAGACGCTAATTTTGCATTAGAACCACTTAAAACTATTTCTCTCCAATTTGCCATAAGTTAATTATATGGTTATAAATATTACTTTTTATTCAACTTTTTAGAAGGTGGGGTGTTTACTTGATTTTCAGTATTTTTTTCTTTTTCTATATGAGCATCTATTTGTTTAATTTGTTCATTTAGTTTAAGTTGAAGAGTAGCTAAAAATAAAGCATCAACTCCTTTAATATCAATAGTATTTAATCCTTGCCTTAATGCCCTTACTTCTCTTAAAGTTAAAGTATCTATAGTATATATTTCCTCCATTATTTTTTATTGTTTTGTTGGTTTAATTTGTCTAAAGATAAATACATTCTTTGTAATTTCAAAGTTATATTATAGACTTCAACCATCTCAGCACCTTTAAAATCTGATTTAGAAATTATTTTTAATAAATGATTAATTTCTTCTAAAGATAAAGAAGGTAGATTCTTTTTAAGATCTACCTTCCCTATTTCTATATGTCCTGCTTTAAAACTCATTACGCTAAGATAAAATATTCTTAGGAATAAATATAGATATCTTCATTAGCACCTACAAAAAGGTTACCTTTCTTATTATATTTAGCTACTACCGCTGCTGGTGTATCTACACCTACAGCACCTTCTACTACAGCTGCCATAAATGCATCTGGTGTATAAGCTTCTGTGCTTGGATCAAATGAACCAGTTACACTCCACCTTGTAGTTGCAAAATCATAAGCAAACGCTTCACCATTTGTTGGTCCGTCTTGTTGTACTACAATACCACCATCTCCATTTGCAGTTGAACCAGAAGCTAATCTAATAAATCTATCTGCTACATCTAAATCTTCTGAGTGTTGGAATGAAGCTGTACCTTGTACTACTAAATTTCCTTGAATAAGAGCATTTGATGATACAGTTAAATCATTTCCAATTGTTACATCATCAGGTAATCCAATTTGTAGTTTAACATCAGTACTTACTTTAGTAACTGCTGTTTCTATTTCGTTAGAAGTACCTATGATTTGGAAATCATCTGTGGTTAATGCAACATCTTCTGAACCAGCATCACCGTCTACTGTTAAAGAAGTAGCTAATCCAGTTAATGCACTTCCGTCTCCAACAAATGAACCCGTAAATGAACCAGTTAATTGTGTGGCTGCTACTGAACTATCGTTAACAATTGTACCTACACCCAATGAAGTTAGGCCAGCGATTGCTGAACCAGTTGCACCTAAAGTAAAATCTGTAGATCCTATCATTAGGCTATCATGCTCTAATTTATCATTTGAAATACCACCATCTTTAACTCTTAAAGTATCAGTATTAATTTCAATTGTAGTATCATCAACATTAACACTTAATGCTGTTCCGCCACCACCTGCTAAACCATCTCCTGCTACTGAAGTAGCTAATTGGGTTGCTGTGATTCCTCCATCTGCTACTTTAACACCATTTGCACTTACGTTTAATGTAGTACCTGAGGCTGAAACTGCAAATGTTGCTGTTGCTGATCCATCGTAAGGACCACCTGTTAAACCATTACCTGATGATAAATCTGGTAGATCTGTTGTTCCAACAAATGCACCTGTAAATGATCCAGTAAATGAACCAGTTAATTGTGTATCTGCTACTGCACTGTTATTAACGAGTGTTGTTAATCCTGTAAATGCAGTTACCGCTGCACCATTAACTCCAACTTCCGTTGAACCTATGGTAACTTTACCTGCTTTTAATACATTATCTACAGTTATCTTTTTAGTTACATTTGAATCATCTATATCAGCAATACCAAGTAAATCACCTGTTGCTGCTGTTGCAGCTAATGTAGTAGTTAAACTATTTATGTCTAACGAACCTGTACCAGTAGTTGTAACTGTACCACCTGCTAAACCATTTTCAAATAGTACACTAGTAACTGTACCAGAACCTAATCCTGAGGCACCAATTTCAATTCCTCCTGCTGTATTTGTTATAGAAATATTTGCCCCTTCAGTAAGTGTTGCTAATACAGGATCTGCTCCTGTAGAACCAATTACTAATTGACCGTTTGTAGCTTGACCTAAAGCAGTAATTGCACCCGTGCCACTTCCTAATAAAACTCCACCGTCGGTTAATGATGTAGCACCAGTACCACCATTTCCAACTGTTAACGCAGTATCTAATGACAAGCTAGCTAAACTTGCTGCTGATCCTGATACTATTATTTTTTTCCAACTTGCCATTGATAATTTTTTTTTAGTTAATAATAATTATATAATAATAAATATGAAACCCTTAATAAAAATAATATTTTTCTTTACTCTACTCCAATAAAAGCTGATGCTGAAGTAAAATACATTCCTCCTAACACAGCTGATGGAACATATGCATTATCTTGTGCAAAAAATTGTATTACACCTTCATCTGTTACATTAAGTACTCTTTCTTTACTAGCACCAGAACCTGAACTTATAATAAAGTTATCAGTTTCACCTCCTACAGGAATAATAAATTCATTACTACCTGTTACTGCTAAACTACCTGTTATTTGAGCTGATCCTGTAAATGGAAAAGCGTTACTTGAGGTTAATGCTTGATCAATTATCTCTGGAAGAGTTATTTGATAGGGAGCAACATCTGAACCCGCTGGAGTACCAAGAATTATATCATCACCATAAATTGTTACTTGGGATGCTGTAGTTGACATCGCCCCAATAGCTAATGTTTGAGTAGCACCTGTAAATAATACTTCGTTACTATCCGATTCTTGACCTTGTTCACCCCATTCAATAAAAGCTGAGAATTCAGATGAACCTATGTCTCTATAAGTAACTTCAGTTATTTTATATAAATGAAATTTTCCAGATATAGCAGAACCTCCTAATGTAGGGGATGCTTGTCCAACAATAGCATAAATTGGTGTAGAACCATCATAATTAGCATCAACACTACCTGTTATATCATTAACATTAAGATTATTTTGAGGATCATTAAATGAAGCACTATTAATAAAATATGTGCCTGCAGCCATATCCACTGTAAAAATTCCTCCTGTTTGACTAGCTGCAGCAGTTGTATTTACTGTTAAAGTAGTACCACTAATACCAGTAATAGTTACATCACTACTAAAGGCACCACCTGAAACTGTATTTATAGTTTGACCAATTCTTAATAAATTAATATCAAAGGTGGAATTAAAAGCTGCAATACTAGTAATAGTATCTTCTCCACTTACTGTTGTTCCTGTTATGGCAACTACATTATCATATACGGGGGAAACTGATGGGAGTTTTCCTATAAAGAGTTGGGGTTGGTATGACATTTATTTTATATTTTTAAAAATTAAATCTAATTAAATTATTAACAAAAGATGTAAGTGCATTTACTGTAAATGTTGTAAATGTTCCACTTGTACTAATATTGCTTACATAAGCTGTTGCCATCAAATTACCATCACTTAATTTCCATGCTTGTACAATAGGCGGATTTTGATCAGTAGCACTATTATTATCTCCAGCTCCATTACTTATACTACTAGGGACTGTTAATGAAAATGAGGTTCCTGTAGTTGTACCCGTTGTAGCACTCATTGAAATTAATTGACAATTTCCATTACTTGGAGCACTTACAGTAGCTGTAGTTGCTGTATATGAAGAAATCCCAAATGCTGGTATATAAGCCAAATCACTACCACTTGCGCCTGATGTGCTACTAATAAAAGTAAAATTATCAGTATTTGTAACTGTAACTTCAGCATATAAATAAGAATCAGTACCACCTCTTATTACTACATAATCTCCAGTAGTTAATCCATGAGATGTTGAAGTAACTGTTACTGTGGTACCTACACTAGTATATGATTTGCCTGAAAATAAATCTCCAGATGACATAATTATAATTTCTCTACCAGAACTTAGTGTTGAGGCAACATATCTAACTGTATTATTAACTACGTCACTTGATCCACCACCGCCACCTCCACTAGGTCCAGTTTCTCCTTGGGCTCCTTTCTCACCTGTTGCATCTGTACCTTGAGCGCCTTTATCTCCAAATTGTCCTTTTTCTCCTGCTTGGCCTTTTTCACCTGTTGCATCTGTACCTTGGGCTCCTTTTTCACCTTCACCAATTGTACCTTGAGCTCCTTTTTCTCCAGCTAGACCTTTTTCACCTGTTGCACTTGTACCTTGGGCTCCTTTTTCACCTTCACCAATTGTACCTTGGGCTCCTTTTTCTCCAGCTACACCTTTTTCACCTGTTGCACTTGTACCTTGGGCTCCTTTTTCACCTTCACCAATTGTACCTTGGGTTCCTTTATCTCCGTTTTGGCCTTTTTCACCTTTATCACCTAAGATACCTTTATCTCCTAATGTACCTTTTTCACCTAAACCATCTGTACCTTGAGCGCCTTTATCTCCTGTTTGACCCTTTTCACCAACTAAACCTTGAGCTCCTTTTTCTCCTGCTTGGCCTTTTTCACCTTCTCCAGTTTCACCTTGGGCTCCTTTCTCACCTGTTGCATCTGTACCTTGAGCTCCTTTTTCTCCAGCTAGACCTTTTTCACCTGTTGCACTTGTACCTTGAGCACCTTTTTCACCTTCCCCAATTTGACCTTTATCACCCTGTTGGCCTTTTTCTCCTGCTAGACCTTTCTCACCTGTTGCATCTGTACCTTGAGTACCTTTATCACCTTTTTGTCCTAAGGTACCTTGGGCTCCTTTCTCACCTTGTTCACCTTGGGCACCTTTAACACCTTTATCACCTTCTCCAATTTGACCTTTATCACCTTGGGCACCCTTCTCACCTGTTACCCCAGAATTACTCCCAGAATAAAGTAAACCATCTGAATCTATAAGTACAATCCCATAATTTGTGTCAGTTGAATTTTCTGCTACATGCTTAAATGCAACAGAACCGGTTGTTAATAGGGATCCTGTAAGAGTTAAGGAACCTGAAATTGTTATGTCGTAAGCTTCATTCCCCGTAAATGCTTGTACTGATTGGGAGACTTGTGTTGCTTCGATTGTTTGTCCGGTTGCTATACCGTTATTATCTAAAGTTAGTGCCATGGTTCTATGTTAATATTTTATTATAAATATATAAATTTTTATTGTCTGTCAATGTTTACTAAAATTGTTGTATCAGTAGTTCTTGAAGTTGGTAAAGGTTGAGCTAACTTACCAACTGCTAAGAGTTCTTGATCATTGTTATATAAACCCACCGTTGTTACATATGGAGAAAAATACGAACTTGAAACAAAATTATAAATTGTTCCATCATTACTAGATCCACTTATTGTAGTAGGATTTAAGGAATAGTTAAATTCATTTTCTGCAATAGTACATTTGTATTGGGATTCATATATTGTAAAAGAAGATGAAAAAGAACAAGTTATGTTATCTGTGTCTACAAAATTATTTATAGATTGAGTTGTAATCCCTTCACCATAAAAATTTGCTCCATATTCTGAAGCACCATATCCTGAAATTCTATCTTCTCTTGTATTTCCTCCAGTTAAAACTATAATACCATGTTGGTAAATTATATTTCCTACATTAATAATTTCCCCAACAGAATTTATTTTTTGTAAAATTCCTTCTCCATCATCAAAATAACTTCCACTTTCAGTAGTTATGTTGAGTGAATTTGGTAATAAATAATCCCCAAATAAAGCTTTAGGGATAGATAAAACAGCAATTTGTTGTAATGACCCTGTAGGCCAATATTTTTGTGGATTTAAATCTGTATTGTTAAAATTTTCAAAAGCATTAGATTGAATTAAACCTAATGTTGTTCCATCTGGTTGGATAGATTGAGTATTAACAACTTGAACTTCACCATTACTACTAGAAATATAGTTAGAATAATAAAGTTGTTGTGTCGAATAATAAATAGCAGACTGTGAATAATTGGTATTATACCCAGTACTAGTAGTTGTTGCTGATTTAATTCCTAAGAATCTATCAATTTCTACATTAGAGCTAGTTAATACAGTATTTCCTTCAAAAGAAAATCCCTTAGTAACTTCTAATGGAGCTATTATTATATCCTGAGAATTTAGTGTTTTGTAAGCAGCCATTCATTTCTAAAAATCTAGTTTAACCCTTATTAGTGCTTCTTTTGTAAAGTCTTTATTTAATGGTTTAGATAATTTAGCAGCAGCTATTAATTCATTTGAATCATTATATAATCCCACAGTTGTTAAATAAGTTTGAGGGTTATTTATAAAATAATCATAAATAACTTCACCAGTTGAACCTGATATATATGATGGATTTTCACTATAGTTAAACTCACTATTTCTTGCTCTTACAAATACAAAATCCGATGTAATTGTTTCTTCAGAATTTAATTTAAATGAAGATCCAGATTGCATACTTTGTAATAATTTTAATGGATTTTCACCATTTGTATTAGATGAAGTTACTGTAGATAAATTTAACCCTTCAGCATCATTTAAATCTAATGCATCTCCATTTAAAAGTATTGTACCAATATCTGGTAAAAATAAACCATATGAACCACTAGGTGTTGTATAACCAGTACCACCTGAACCCGAGTTATAGGATTTACCATTTGAACCACTAATTACCTGGTATGCTCTCATAGCACCATAGTAAGTAGGAATATTTACCATTCCTGAGTCATCAGTTAATCTTAATTCTGTCCCTGCTCCATTAGATAAAGAACTAGATAAAATTAAATTTAAAGAACCTGGGAATAATGATTCTTTATAAGCAGATCTTTCTATACTTAACACATAAAAAGAACTTCCTGAAACACCTCCAAATACAAATCCGGAATTTTCATCTTCTAATACTAATGTTCTATATTGTCCAAAAATTGTTGAAGCAGGTGATACACCTGGTGCCGCAGTTTGGTTAAATGCTAAAGAGCCCCCACCATTTTCATTACCATAAGCTATTTCAAATTGGGCTGATGAATTAGAACCTGTTGGGTTTTCGTTGAAAACTGATATATAATATTTACTTGATACACTACCATTTACTTGTGTAGATGATGTAAAAAATGTTGTAAGTGTTGGTTGACTATTTGTCCAACAAGTTGAAGTCTGTGCTTGTGCACTTACTACGAAATCATCTGCTTCTAATCTTTTAAATCCCATTTGTTTTTATTTATGTTGTTGATTTAGTTATTGTTATCGGAATAGTAATTCTCGCACCACTATCTAAACCATTTACTGTTAATGTACTTACTAAAGTTGAATTAGAGCCAAACAACGTATTGATTGTAGTAGCTCTTAATGTAAATTGAGTTCCTGTTATTGTAGAAGAAACATTTGTTCCTATAGTTTGTGTTGCTGTAGCATTAGCTGATGTAGCTGATACTGTATTAATACCAGTAGCTTCAAAAGTATTTAATAATCTTACATCTGCTATAGTAGCACTATATCCTGCTGTTTCAAATACTTGGTCATTACCTAAATAATTTAATGTTTGAGGTGTTATGGCAATAGTAGCACCTTGTTGGAGTGTAATTGCTTGATAACCAAGATTAAGTATAGGTAATTTAGCAGTACCTCTAGGTAATGTAGCTAATTTATACTTCATTATTTGTTGTTCTTCAGGAAAGGCCTCTAATAAGGGCATTCCATCAATTGCTTCACCATAAAAGGCAGAACCAGAAGGGTGGGTTGGATTATAAAGTGTATAATCTATTTCATCATCTGATAATGCAAACTGTGTTATTCTAAAAGAACCATCGTTGGCTGCTAATAACTCTCTTCCTTTTGTAGTTAATATAGCGTCAACTGTTATTACTGAATTATTTAAATATCCCATTGTATTGTTTTTATATAAATATTATTATATGTTATAAATATGTTACTCTATTAGTTTCTTATCCCTTAGGTCCTGAAGTGCTTTATCTGGGTTTAATTCTATTGCTGCTGTTGGGTATTCAGGGAATACAAACGCAGAAGGTAAATTATCAGATTTTAGTAATGGATTATAAATATCCATTATACTTCCAGACTGTTCTGGTACCGCTGAAGATGTTGTTGCTTGATCAATTGGTTGGGCATCCCCAGCTGAATTTAAGAATTTTGTTATAATGTTTTGTGATGGTACAAATTCTTTTTTAGATGGTAGTGAACCATAAGGGAATAATTTATTAATATAAATTACTGTAGGTGATGTTATATATCTTCTTATTAAGAAATAATTTTTATCTATTGATGGTATTACTTCTCTATCTAAATAAACTTGTAATTGTCCTGTTACATCATATCCTTCGTCTGCTGGATCATCCGCTTGTGATTTTGAATATAGGCTTCCTTGTGCTTGTGAAGGATCAATAACTTTTTGAACAGTATAAACATAATCCTCATTATTTTCAAATCTTATTTCATCACCTTGTTCTATTTGCCATATTAAATCATATTTTGGGAATGCTGTATCCGCGGGTTCAAGACCACCAGGGAATCTTACATTTGGTCCAGGGTTGTATGTTAAATCACCCGGAATATAATTTTTACCATAAGTTTCATTACCTAATGATGATGACATCATAATAACAGATGCCGGAGAGATTTGGTTTAAGTTATCATTCTCTACTATAAATTCTGCATCTACAGTTGCTCCTGTAAAACCAGCTGATATTAATTCTGCTTGTGATATTGTTATTAGATTACCATTATTAAAACCTACGCCTGATTCTAATATAGTTCCCACTATTATTTGTTGTATATAAGCAGATGTAGGAATTATAACCTGTGCTACTAACTCAATAAGTGTTGGCCCCGCAATAGAAACTACAGTAGTATCTGTTTCACTTACTACTACATTATTACTAATATCAAAGGATGCAGATACAATTTCATCAGCCCCTGTAAGTGTTGTACCTACGGCTGTTTCAATATTTAATTGTGTGCCAACAGTTAATTCTCCAGTACTTTCTACAGATGCAGGAGGTGGGAATACCCAATAAGGAGCGTTTAATGCATTATCTACTAAAGTTGATAATGGATCTACTTGACCAGCATTTAATGAAAAATTAACATATGGTCCTTCAGGTGTTGGAGATATTGCTTGACCACCCCATTGTTGAGGTTTTACTTGTGGGTTCCAGTAGTTTCTTGGAGCATCAACTGGTTCATTATTATAATTTCCTCTTACTTTTATTCTATATCTTCTTCTTGATTTAAATATTGAATCCGCTGATTGGTTAGTATTAGATAAAAAGAAATTAAATGTAGTATAAGCAATTTCGTTATAACTTCTTCCAAACGATCCAATAGCATCTCTCATTTTATTAGCGTGAATATTAACTCTAACTCTAGTATCAGTAATCTGTAAATCGGATCCTAATGCTGATGCTAATGGGAATGTATTTTGAGTATTATCTACATAATAAATTGTCATAGAAGGTGGTTGATAATTTACTATTTTAGCTTTTTGGAATACATTATTTGAACTTAAATTAGTACTATCAGTATATTCTAACTCTGCATATAAATAACCCATTACACCTGAAGTATAATCGGAACTATCCCATGTACCACCTGCATCCCATCTATATTCATGAGGAGCTGTTGATAATATAGAAAAATTAGCATTTAATGTAAATGCCGAAGATAAATCTCCATTATTAACATTTAAATCTCCTTCTGTAGTACCATTTGAATCATTTATAGCAAATATGTCATCATTGAAATAAAGTTCACCAGGATTAGCATATTGTACTGCACCACTACCAGACTGATTTTCTTCTGGGCCAGGATTACCTGCATCATTACTTAATACAAATGATTGTGATGCATATATAGTACCTACATCACTACCAGACATACCATATCTACTTGCAGATGAAATAGTCATATTACCTACAAATACATTTCCTTCTATTGTACTTGAACCACTTAATATATTATAATAAGTTATATCTTTTACAACGCCACCAGATGTATTGGTAACTGAAGCTTTACTAGGATCATATGCTTTACCTTGAACCTGGTATCCATATTGTAAGAAAGATGCTTGAAATTCTGTTGCTCCTGCACCTACAACAGGAATAAAATTGCTATAACCATTTGATGCAGTTTGGGAATATATAACAGGTACTGCTTCTTTAGCTACTTTATATGTAGTTTGAAACCCATCAATTAAATTATATTGAGAAGAACCAGGAGATTGATTCATACCAATCCTAGCTATTCCCCCTTCATCCCATACTTCTTCTACATCAAAAGCAGTGTAAGGAGATAAATTAGGTTGTAAAGCATCCCCAGAATCATTTATTAAATATTTTAAGTTAAATTGTACTTTATTATTAATTACAGGATAAGGGTCTGTTACTTGTTGTGCATATCCAAAATAAGCTCTTTGATAATCAACAACAGGTAAACTTCCATACCCATATGTTTGAGAATAACCTGGTAGGATATCAATTTCAGGTGATTGGTTTACAGAATTAGCTGTTGATCTACTTCCTCTATATCTTATATTAATAAAAGATGTTGATCTATAATTTGAATAAGGTACAGTTGATTTTAAGGCAGATCCTGATATAATAGCATCAAAGTTTAATGGGTAATATATATTTGTTGAGTAATTTACAACTTGGAAAAATGGGTTTCTTCTTTCTAAATTAACATTATTTAATAATGGTTGACAATCAGGTGCGTTTGAAAAACCATCTGAACCTGAAAATGCATTATCTACAAATGTTGGTACTAACCCATCACCCGCATCTTGATTAGGTTGGACAGTAACTAATTTTAGTTCATAGTTTGGTACTACTAAAGAATTTTCTACTGTTGAAGCAGCAGCTGAACCTGATGATACAGCTAATGAAATAGATAAACAATCTTTAATTGATACTGATTGGGAAGGAATAAGATAACTCATTGTTATTGCCTGCCCATTTATATGAAAATCAGTAGACATAAAAGCAGATTCAGTAACAAAATCGCTATCTATTGTTGGTACACTATTAGGATAACTTCCTGTGTAAATTCTTATTGAAGCTGTTTGCCATGTTGGACCATCACCAGCTTCTCCTTCTCCATATACATCTGTGCCATAATCTGCTGCTCCATATTTTGCTCCATCATCACTACCTGTCCAAGCTGTGATAAACATAGAAGCAGTAACTTGTACATCTGCTGTTGGGAGTTGATTAAAAATATATAATCCTTCAATACTAGAAGATAAAGAAGAACTATAAGATATATAAACATCATTCCACCTAGTTGAAAAAATATTAGGTGGTGTATGAGTAACATTTGAATTTGGTATTATGATATTATTTGTAAAGGTATTACTTGAAAAAGTTCCATCAGGATTAAATGACTCACCAGGTTGTTGTGTATAACCTGATTGTGAAACTGTTCCTACTAATGCCGTAAATTTTGCTCCTTTCCCTGATGGAAGATCGAAAAAATGACCTGTAGTAGCTTCATCAGAAGAAGTAAAAAATACTCTAATATCATCTAAAGAAAGACCAACGTGTCTAGCTTCATATTTAATATAATCATTTAAATCAGTATATAAACCAAATAATGTTTGCCCTACAGCATTTTGACCCTGAGTTCCAGATGTTGGGAATGCACTAGAAGTATAACTATTTATTCCATTACTAAATACAATATCACTAAACATATTGGGATCATTGTTGGGAACAGTATTTTGGGATTGATTTATTAATCCTTTTTGGGCATCGTAATTTTCAAAACTAGCACTTAAACTATCTTGATTTGACCAGTTAGAAAATCCAGAGCTATAAGTACCCCCATTTATATTTAATTGTAAGACTTCATTTTCTAGTGAAGATGTAAGTATATTAAATTCAACATAGTTATCTGCATCATTATCTTGAGCTACTTTTAATTTTCCTCCACTATGACCATATTCTATAGCTCCAGAAATCGCTATACTTAAACCTAGCATTTCTAACTGGGCGTAAGTAGAAATATAAGTTTCACTTATACTGCTTACATTACTATTAATATCGTCATTAAATCTAATTTGTCTGTTTAATAAATTAGGAGAATAAGTTTCAGTGGAAAATCTAAATGGAAAAAATGTACTACTTCGGTCATGCTCAAATATAATAAATTGAGCCCCAGCTGCAGGTGGATCTGTTAATGTTGTATAATTTGTTTGAATTAAAGGATGGACACCCCTATTACTATTAAATACTTCAAAGGAACCACTTACTTGTTGGGTATCCATTGTATTAACATCTTCGTTACCTACTATAGCTTGAGATGAAGCTTTAAATTTTGAAGTTAATGGATATGGTGAGCCTACAGGTAAATACGGAGCAGAAGGTATTCCCGAACCCGTTTCTGTTAAAATATAAGCCTTATATGCTCTGTGTAAATGAGGGTTATATCTATAAGTATCTCCATCTGTTCCTCCATCTTGATTATAACCTCTATATACCCACAATTCCTGATTGTCACCTATAGGTATTTCTGTAGTGTCATCTCCATTTTGTACTACGTAAGAAGTATCTACCCCTAAAGATGATATTTTAGCTGTCAAGTTATTATTAGAAACCGCAATAGGGTTTTTACTTGAAGTTAAAAGAGCATTCATACCATCTTTAGTACTAGAACCAGATACTAATATTTGATTAGTACTTTCTTTAAAATAATATTTTATTAAATCGTTACTCATTATTTATACATATTCATTTTATTATGGATTTGCTGCATCAATAATTTCAACTACTGCTCCGTTACCAGAATCGTCACTTGCATTAGTAAATATAGTTTGTTTAACAGTAAAACTTAGTGTGTTACTAGGATTATTTTCATTTGATAATACTAAAGTTGTTGTTCTAAAAGTTTCAGTATTATTTTGTGCTGATTGTGGTTTTGCATCAGCTACAATAGTAATGTCCCAATTCCCTGTACCCGATGTAGGGTTAACATTTATCCAGCTTGGTAATTGATTTAAACCTAAAATTTCAACTGCTACATTACTATCCGCAGTAATAGCAATAGTAGCCGTTCTTTGGATTAGAGGTGATACATTAGGACCTAAGTTAGTTATATTAGGGGTAGCCTGTGCGGTAAATAATGTATTACCAATATTTGAACTACCTATATTAAAAATTGGAACCTGTGTTTGAACCGGGATTGGGTTAGTATATAATTCAAATGCTGGTCCAATTTCTACTGAAGATGCTGTTATAGAACCAGTATAAAGCTGTAATTCACGGATACCTAAATCTCCTACTAATGAAGAATTATTTAAAACTTGTAAAGTTGAAGCAGGGGCATTCATAAACCAAGGACCTTTACTGGCTGTATATGGAACAAATTCATCATTATCTTGTTCAACTGAACCTTGTTGAAAATTGAATGTAGTATCAGAATTAAATCCATTACCTGATGTTACTTTATATACTTCACCCTCTAGGTTTGTTTGGAAATAAGATGATGTTGCCCACCCCCTAAAAAATGATTCAGTAGGAAATGTAGAAACTGGTGGGAAATATCCTTGTGGTATAGAAGATGTAATACCTGTATCTTTTATTACATTAGGATCTTCTCCTGATGATGTTCCATAAAAGTTAAATACCCCACTTGCACTAAATGTTAAATCATAAAACTGTACATCATAAGATGATACGGCATTAGATGATGGAGGTTGGTTTATAATTAATAGAGTTGCATCTGTTGTATCTGGGTTTTCATCAGTTTGGAATGAAGAATTTGAAATATACCATGTTTGGTAGCCTTCTATTAATATATTATTAATATCTGCCGCCCCCGTAAGTCTAAAATTAACAAACCCAGAATCTTGTATAAAAGGTATAATGGTTTGACCATTAACATCCTCATTGGACATTTTAATATATTTTACCTTTTTTGTTGTGTTATTAGCAACCCCACCTGCTGTTAAAATCATTGTTAAATCTTGAACAGCACTAGTAAATCCAGCATTAACTAATGTTGCTTGGTCAATAGTAATAAGAGAACCTATATTATATCCTGATCCTGCTGATGTAACATCCGCTCTGATTTCAACATTACCTGAGCCAGTTGTTGTTAATGATATTGCACCTCCTGTTGAACTTCCAGGGTTTACAATTGTAACACCACCTACTCCATTTTCTAAACCTATTATTGTAGTATTAGAAGGACCAGTTGCTCCTGCATTAGGTTGTTGGAATACAGGTAAATTTCCATTTAATGTTAATTCCCCACTAATATTTACTATGTCAGCCCAAAACCAAACATTACCAGCTAATGGTAAATTATCGGGGGATAAAAAATTCTGTTCAGGGAAGTTAGAATGATTAAAGAATTGGACTCTAAAAAAGTAATCAATTATTGAATCTTGTCCAAAAAATGCTTTACAAATTTCTTCTAACCCAATATTTAGATTATCTCCAAATTCACCATTATAAAATTCTCTTTGGTCTAATCTAGGATAATTTATAGCACCAAAACCAATAGATTGTGTATTTTCTTGTGGGTAAGGAGGAAGTATTCCTAAACTAGGAACAAAAGATTCACTCCAAGCCTGTACCATGTGGTCATATTGAGAGAAAAATGTTGAAGCCGATACTTCAGCTTCTGATAGCCCACTATAAGGTTCACCTGAAAGGAAAAAACATATTTCAACACCTTCTTCATCTACAAACCCTGCATCTAAATCATTATCAGTTAAAGTAAGTTCAAAAAATACACTTTGGCTAAAGTTTTCTCCATAAGATATATCACCATAATTAGATTGGTATCCACCATAACCTCCTCCAAATGTAATTCTATCTATTTGGTATCTGTTTTGGTTTTGATCACCTGTCCCATAAGTTACAAAATTATTTTGAGTTAAAGAAGATGTAGATAATGCTTGAAGAAATTCAAGATATTCAAATCCTGTACTACCTGATATATTAATACTCATTGTATTAAAATTATTGGTAATATTCTGATTAAATACACTTTCTCCAGGTGTATCATTTACATCAAATAAAGTTGTTGAAGAAGTATAAAAATATCCTTGCAAACAAAACTTTTCGGAAGATGCACTTACAGGGGCAGCAAATAAATTATTATAAGGTTCAAATACTCCACCAGTTCCACCACTAAATACTTCAATTGAAGAACCACTTATAATAGAATATTGGGGAAATGAACTAGATACTAAAGCATCTTGATTTGAATTAGCAACTACTCTCTTATTTGTATTAGGTAATTGATAATTTCTTGCAAATGGTTTTATTGAACCCGTATATTCAGGAGTAGTAAATGATGTTATTGGGGGTGCTTGTCTATTTCTTTCTAATAAATTTTGTTTTACAACAACTCCTGAAGTTAAACTTGTTCTAGCAGGTGTAAAATCTTCTATCATTTTAAATAATGAATTATCAAAGAATTTTATTAACCTAATAAAATCATTTACATTATAGCTATTAATATACTTTTCAAAATAAGCATCTCTTAATTTGTCTAAATCTGGATAGCTTACTCCTGATTCACTAATTTGTCTAGGGTCACCTATATAATCACCTAAATTAAAAGCACCAATTTGAGATATTATATCGTCATTAACTTGGTCAGTAGGTGAGAATGCAACTTCTAAATAATTTATACTAGGATCACTACCACTAGGGAATGTTTGTTGTTGTATAGAAATATAAGGTGATAAAGTAGAGCCTGAAGGTAGTACTTCCTGGTCTATTTTTATTTTATCATCAATTCTATTTTTGATTCCTCCAGGTACTTGGTTGTAATATATACTTTCTGTGTTTTGTGAGAATGAACCTGATAAGAAAAACGTACTAGTATTATCAGTAAAAGATTGAGTTGTTTCCCAAGAACCTGTTACTTTTGGATGTATAGATACTCTACTACCCGTATTTAATTCTGTACCTAAGTCTGCTCTAAATGCTAAATCATCAGGTGTTGAATTAATAGTATTACCCTGTGTAGAGTAAGGATTCATAACATAATCATAAAATAAACTTTCACTTAAAGCTACATCCCAATATCTTAATTCTTGATATGAACCACTAAATGGCTCATAATCTTGCCCTGGTAGACTTAAATTACTTGAACTAGGAAAATATGAAGTTGATATAGTATCCCAATATTGCCAACTATGATTAACACTATCAGAACCAGAAAAACCAATTTTTTCTCCTATTCTATTTGCAGCATATAAAAATGCATTATCTGTGTTATCATAATTTACAGTTGCTTGAACAGACCACCAACCCCCATCAAAAAATGGTAATGTTAAACTAGCGGTTTTGTTTAGTTCAGTACCTCCATCTGGGTAGAATGTTAAAGTACCATATGAATTATCTAAAGAAGGTATTGAACCACTGTACGAGCCACTTGCTAATCCTGTTCCTGTATATTCTAAAGTTATAAAAGATGTACTTTGATCCCCTACCCACATATTATAATATGCTGATGATGTTGGTATCCCTGGAGTTTTGAATCTATACTGTAGGGATTGGGGGGTATTTGAAGCAACACCTTGGAAACCTGAGTTGAGTGGGAATGAAGAGGATATAAAATTGTTTCGTTTTACATCTAAAGAAAAATTGTAAACTTCTTGGAAAAAATCCCAGTCTCTTAAATTATTTCTATCTTTCCCCCCAAATTCATTAATTCTTAATATTGTATTAGGGATTCCATAAGAAGTAATTAATGCTCTTAACCCAGTTAAAGTACCTTTAGTTTTAAGTAAATAGGGAACGTTGTGATATATCCTTTTATAAAGTTGTTTGTTAACATTATCTAAAGGAACAATATTATCAGATGCAGATATTTTTGTATCTACATATTCAAACCCTTCTGGGGCATTAACTACACCTAGTTGTGTTTTTCCTACAATATTTTCTATAGGGAAAGTACTACCTGAAGGTGTTAGTCCTAAGAAAGCGGTATATAAATCATTACTATTAAAATTATTAGAATATAATTTTATACCAAAATCTTTTATTGCATCTGCTACCAAATCTTTAGAGATACCAAAATCTAATCTATTATCAGCATCAAATCTAGTAGTTATATTTTTTGTATATAACCATGTATTATCATATTGTTGAGCAACCATATCAACAAATAATTCATATTTTTCATTATTAGAATCACTTCGTAGATACTCTGGTATTGCTTTTTGAAGATAATTTGGATTATCTTCATCATAATTAGAAGCAGTTAATGCTAGTCCTCCAAAATAAGGTGAAGTTGGGTTTGCATTACCTAACCAAGTTTTAGCTTGTTCACTTCCAGTGTCTGCTAAAATATAAGGTGGTTCTGTAGATGTCTTTGGATATGAAAGATCTGATCCACTATTAAAGTATAAGAAATATTCATATCCATCAAAGTTTGTTATTACTTGTTCTATACTTCCATTTATTTCTGCTTTACTAGCACTATAATTACCTGCTGTAGTTAGTAGCCCGTTTATAGCATTACTAGAGGATTGTATTAAACCTACTTTATAATAAAAATTTTCTAATCTAGTTTGTGCAGAAGAAAAATATACAAAATTATTAAAATCTGTATAATCTACACTTATATTAATTTCTTTTCTATCTAATAAACTTTGTAATTGTTGGAAAGAACTAGTAACATCACTTCCAATTAATGTGTTATAATTAAACTCTTGACTAGATTCACCTGTTTGTTGGGTAACTTGTATACTATAATTAGGACCTTTAATTACCTGACTATCATTAGGGACAAAAGGTACTTCAGGGAAAGTTACATTATATGCTTGGGGAGCTGATATTTCTTGAACTACCCATAAAGTAGACTTTAAAACAAATTGAGTAGGAAGAGGTTCATATAACTTTATAAGAACTGAAGGTTCATTATCAGTTTCTGTATCTAATTTTATATTATTAGCTATACATTGTTGATCATTACCAAAATTAAGTAAAAAATCTACATAATAATTTTGTTCTTCTCTAAATGAAATATAAGATTCACTTGATGAAATTATTAAATCAGATTCTATTACTGTACTTTTTAATCTAATTTCTGTTCTATCACTACTAATTTCACTTATATAGTAATTATTATCAACATCGGAAGATAATAATTTTCTATAAAAGTTATAAGTTGAATAAAAAGAACCTTCATCAAAACCTAAATTTTCTAAATCTTGGGCGGGATATATACAAACATCTCCTTCTAGTACACTATAATTTTTTTGACTATATGCTCTTGTAGTAGATTCGTTTGTTGGAAATACTAAATTATTACTATTATCATATACATAATATTCTATATAATCTGTAGATGATGTAAAAGCGGTATCCAAGCGTGAAGATGATATTAATATATTATCTTTATCACTATACTGTTGAAATTCAAAAGTATCAGGATTTACTTCATTAATTAATATTTTATTATAATCTGCCATACTAGTATCCTCCACCTCCTCCACTTGAACCTCCAGTTGAAGAAGAATTTATACCTGCTGCAGATGTGTTAGGATTACCTGCTGTATTACTTACAACAGTTTCTGCTGTTGTATTTTCTTCAGTTGGTGAACTAGGAATTGATTGGTCTATATTATTTATTAAATTTCCAAAATTTTCAGTTGAAAATTCATTATCGTCTATACTATCAATATTTAAATTAATAGTTTGCCCTGTTAAAGCTTCTACTTTGTCTATTTGTGCTTGTAATAAATCTTTTCTTAATTGAGTAATTTCTGCTCTTAATGCCTCTAATTCTTCATTATTAAACTCATAATCAATGTACTCAGCACTTGTTTCTATTAAATATTGATGGGAATTAATATCCCCAAAAGCAGGTATTTCATAAAATAAGCTAGTATAGTCTAAAAAAAATTGTTCAACTGTTAGGGTATTTTGTAATTGACTAGTAATAGATGTCACACCTAATTCATTGAATTTAGTGTCAATTATTTTTGGATATTCTGTTTTAGAATATACCTTTTTTACCAAATCTATTGTTTCTTTATTTCTTTTCATTGAACCTACCCATTAACTACTTTAAAATAGTAATTTTCATCCATTACAATTGTTTGACCTTGAATTTCAGTTTGTATTAATATATTATAGTATCTTTCAGGCTCCAAACCATTCATATAAACTGTAAAAAAACTTCCAGTTTCGTCACAACTTATTTGTGTAAATTCATTATCAAAATCTACTACAAATTCATTTGTATCTAAATCTTTTATAGCATAATAAGATAATGAGGGCAAAGCCATATTTTTAGTGTATAGTGAAGATGTTTTAAATGTTCTAGCTGGAAATTCAGGTCTAACATTTAATCTAAATTTATTAATACTTTCACTATAATAAACACCTGGATTATTATCTAGTGCAACATATAAATCAGGAGTGTTGATAATATCTAATGTACCATTATCATATGAATAATCCTTCCATTTAATTTCTAAATTTGGAGGGTAAATTGTATTAGTATCAATAGAATAATAACTTAATTGAGGTGTAACTGCACTTGAAGTAACAAATTCTTCTGAGTCTTGCCATTTAATAATAAAACCTTCATTAATAATATCTATTTCACCTGCGTTAATTGATTTTGATGATGAATACCAAATTTTAATTGCGTCTGTTACATTAACATCTAAATCTTTTTCACTTCTTAAATTAAATGATTGGGTAAATTTTAAAGAACCTATCCCTGCGTAACCACCTGAACCAGTATACCAATTTCCTCCCCCAATATTATTACTTCCTGAAAAGGATGCCGTTACTAAAGGATTAAATCCTGCCATTAACCATTTATTTGATCCAGAATAATCACTAAATACCCAACTACAACCTGTTGTATTTTCTTTATTATCTAAATATTGACCTGTTCCATTATTCCAAGAACCTGATATTGGGTAAACTTCTAAACTAGAATTTAAAATTACATTTGTTGCTTTTGCTACATCTAATTTTAAACTAGAAGACCAATCAGATGAAGCTGTAACAGATGCTATATTATCTATAACGTTATCAATTTCACTTTGGTTAAATTTAATAAGACTCCTAGCTACCCTTGAAACAGGGTTAGACTCAGTTACTTGGTTTGCAACATCAAGAATAGGATCTAATCCAGTATTCATAGCTGGGTAGGCACTATAAATTGATGCATCTTTTTCCGGAAATAATTTATATACTGCCATATTATAAGTTTACTACTTTACCTTTTATATCTATATTTGGGTATTTAATTTCAAATATGCTAGGATCTAAAGATGGGTAAATTATACCATCTTGATTTGCTCCATCCATATCATACGCCCATTGAGAATATCCTGATGAAGTACCTGTTTTATTTTTGATAAAAATATTTTTTACTGTTTGAACTCCATCTATTCTATCTAACAACACTTGAAGGGTTTGGATAATAATAGGTTGGTTTAATTGCCATTTATCTATATTAAAATAGTTTTTTAATGATGTGATACATTTTTCTATTACTTCATTACTATTAAAATTAGGATATGTAATTATTTCAAAATTTATACTAAAGTTTATTACAAAAGCATCTTTAATGCTTATTGTATCCCCTATCATTCTATATTGATTAAGATAAGTTTTGAGATTATTTTTTATTGCATCCGATCCTGTAACTAGGTTATTATTTAAATCTTCAGTTAACACATATAAATCTAAAACTGTATTTGCATCTTCGGCATTAGGTTTTTGAGTTAAAGCTTTAGCAATAATTCCAAATTTAGGAGGCATACTTAATGCTCTTACTAAATAATCATCTGCTGTTACATTTCTTAATTGCGTTGAAAAGTTAGAAATAGAATTTTGTCTTATTTCTTCTACAGTATCACCATCTTGCCCTCCTGAAGCTGCTGATGGGTTGGATGCCGCAACTGAATCGAATATATATTGTGCTAAATTTGTGTTTAAACCACTTTTAATAAACTCCACCGTGGTTGTATTTATATTAGTTATAGTATTGGATAATACATTACTTTGTACTCCTCCTCCACTATAATATCTTACAGTTAAAACAGTATTAGTAGGAGCAACTCCATAAGTATTTGTAAAAATAAAATTTGTTGGACTAAAAGCTGTTGTTAACTTATTTTGAGTAAATGGTAAACCTATACCAACATTTTTTGGATTTGGTATAATTTCTTCAGTAGTATTATTAGGGTTACCTGCTCCAAATTGAAGTTGTAATTCTGTTGGGCTTAAAAATCTAGTAGTAAATCTATTTTGAACTTGCTTTGTTTGCAATAAAAACGGAGTATCTTCATCTTGATAAGTATTTGGAGAATTTACATTTGTATTTCTTATACTATCATAAACTAAATCCTGTGCTAAATAATCTACTTCATAGTATTTATTTCCATCAGAATCTATAATATCTGCTATACCTGCTATATTACTATCATTTATTTGTACAGTTGAAAAATCTATTGGATCCCCAAACGTAAAAGATACGGTTTTAATTGTTCCCGAATAAGCTTTTCTTGATTTTTTTAATAAATAATAAGAAGGATTACCATTACTTACTTGGGCTACAGTTACATCAGTAGGATCAGTAGAACTAGATACTGAAAAATCAATAGGATCATCAATAGTAAAATTAATAGGTACACCTCCTGTAGTAGAAACTACAGTATTAGGGTTAACATAAAGAGCATAATCATAATCTGGGATATAAACACTACCTGATAATTTTGAGGGGATTTGTTGGTAAAAGTCTAATACCGTTTCAGATAACCCTGTTGCTCTTGGTTTATATCCGTACATATATGCTAGATCATATAGATTACTATTTTGTCTTGCATATTGTATAAAATTTTCTTGTACTTGGTTATCTAAATAAAATGATAATACATCACCTACATAGGCTGCTTGTTCCATAAACATCATACCTGGTGAAGTTTCACTAAAATCGGTATAAGTCTGTGGGAAATAAGTTTGGGAATAATTTATCAATTGCGATCTAAATTCCGAAAAATCTTTATTTATATAATTTATATCTCTATTTACTGCCATTAGTTAAAAGTTAAATTTAGTTCATCCTCAATTGAAGTATTAGAAACACTATAAAATATTTGTACAGTTATTTCATTATTATCAGGTTGACCTAATATATTTAGTTTAGTAACATCAACATTAGGGAACTCATTTTTAATTTTTGATGATATATCTTCTTTTAAAAAATCTAAAGTACCTGTAGATATTTGTTCAAAGATAAAATTTCTTAATCCTCCTCCAAAACTTGGATTGCCTGGTCGTTCACCAGGATTAGTTAGAAAGTAATTAATTAAATTATTTTTAATTGATTTTTGAGTAGTATAATTTGGAGTAAAAACTCCACCTTCGTTAAAAGGAATATCCACACCAATACCAACTCGTGGTCTAGTGTCATTAGGAAATTTTTGTACTGCTCCAAATGCCATAATTATTTACTTTTCATTAAACCCATTATTTGGTCCATACTAACATTCCCAGCAGGAAGGCTTCCATTAGGTGATGCTGTGTCTATGTTACCACCAACTTGTAAAGGCATATTTGATGTTGTTGCACTTAAAGTACCATTAGCCCCTGGTCTCATTCCGTCTAAAACACCCATCATATTTTCCCTTAGTTGTTGTTTATCAGCTTTAGGTAATGGTTTATGTGTAACATTCTCTTGTATAGTTGCTTTAGGTACACGAACGGCTTCAAGTAAAATATCTTTCATTTCTTCTTGAATAGCTTCTTTTACCGCATCTTTTACAATTGATTTTAATTGACTTAGTTTCATTATATTAATGTTTAGTTATAAATATTAAATTAGTCTGCTTTTAAATTATTGTTTACTATATAAAATGCTAATTCATCAAGTAATATTTGATCTTCTGCACTAAATGATGGTTCACCTTTTAAAATTGTAATTCCTTTTGCATTTTTAGCAATTGCTTGCCTTCTATATAAATCTCCTACTTGAGTCTTATCTACAACTTCAACTGATAAATCAAAACCATTTACATTTTGTAAAACAGTATTACCCTGTTTTCCAGATTGTGCTTGTAGTGCTAATAATTCAGCATTAATTTGTACCATTTCTATATCTCCGGAACAATATTCTATTAATTCATCAATTCTTTTTAAATGTCTTAATATAATAATAAGACATATAATAAGAAAAATTAAAGCAATAATAAGTTGTTTTTTTAATTCTTTATTTGTGTCAGTTAGTTGTTCTAATAGATCTTGAATTCCTTCTAATTTAGATATTAAAGAATATGGAACACCAACACCTGGTGGAGAGGATACAGGAAATGGTAAATTAGATACTGAAATACTTATTCCTTTTAAAAAGGTAGATAAATATAAAAATATCCCCGCTAATACAAAATTTGCAGCTATAACAGCATATATATTGTTAATTTGTCTTACTACAGAATTCCTTTGTCTTATTAAGTCTCTTAAAACTAAATTACTAGGACATCTAGCTTGTTCTTGATTTCGTTTTTCCAATTTAGCAATACCAAAAATAGCCATTAATTTAAAAGCTAATGGTAACAATTTAGTTTGAACTACAGTAGCGGGTTTTAATACTGTGTTTCTTAATCTTATTATAAATTGTTCAGCTATATCTAATAAACCAAGTGCCTGCTCATTTAAGAATTTATTTACTTCTTGTTGTACTTGTTTTACAGCTTCCTTTGCTGCATTATCTAAATTTACTATTGGAAATAGCCTTTGGTCTTCTGGTACTTCAGCGTTGCCAGTAATAATAGTTTGATAAGAAGGGGCGTAATTGTCTTTTAAATATAAAACAGCAGGAGTTGATCTTTGTGGAAGTATAATAGAATTAGGTAATGCATCTATTACAGGTACCCCAAAGGTTAATTCCCACTCTCCCTCTGAATTGGTTTTGATTTTTGGGGTATTACCTCCTTTTTTTACTCCTTTATATAGTATATTACCATCCTTATCTTTTAAAGGTTCTTTAGTAATAACATTCATTCTAGGCACTAATTCTACTGGGGATAAAAGTATTTGAGGTTTTACTTCAACACCAACAGCGGGTTCTTGTGTTATTTTATCGTATACTCTTCCTTTAGTAGTAAAAACTTTAATATAGGGAGTAAATTTAGCAATTTCTTCTCCTAGTTTATTTTTAGCTTCTTCTGTGGCTATTTCTCTTTTAACTTTTCTTAATTCTTTTTTTTCTTCTCTTGAAAGTTCCCTTTCATCTACTTCTAGTACATTTTTTTTTCTAAGTAATTCTTTAAATTTATCTAAATTTATCCCTTCAACTTTATTTAAAAATTTTTCTCCCTCCTTAGTTTGGATAAATTGGGTAGCAAGAGATATTAAAGTAGTAGAATCAACCATTATGATATTTTTACTTTTTGAGATAATAATAAAGGAAGGGTTTCCTGAACTTCTAGTAATAGTTTATTAAGAGTATAAGATTGTGCCGCAGCGGTAGATAAAGAGGATTCATTTTTTAAAGCCCCAGTCAAATTAACTAATGATTCAACTATAACTTTAAATTGAACCATAAAACTACTCCCTAATATAGCAGAATCTTGTGCTTCTTTAGCTGTACTACCTAAAGATATTATACCTTCATTAGCAATAATATTAACATTTTTATTCCTAGACTTTATACCTATATCCTCTATAGACTCCATAACTATAGATTTTTGGGATGAAAATAAAATACTATCAATATTTGTATTAAATAATAATCTACCTGAATTTAATATTATTTGAGGTTTATTAAATTGTGTAGGTGAAATAGGTGTTTTATTTATAATAGAACTATAAGGTATTGTTGCACCCTCACCATCTCTTTTAGGTAAAATAGAAATATCAAGAGGTATTTTTTGGGTTGATGTAAGATATAAAGAGGATGGATCTATATTAATATCTTCTGTTATTGGAATAAAACCCTCTAAGTTTTGTTTTGCCGTTTCAGATTGACCATTTTTTAATATAGTTAAAGGTTGCCCATTTTCACTTTCTTTGGACCAATTATTTATTATTTCTCCTTTAGATTTTGAGGTATTACCTAAACGTATACTATTCCCAAATCTACCTTCTAATATTACATCACCAGCAAAAGGTAAAATTGGATGAATATTACCCTTTTCTACAAATGTACCTTTACTTTTACCATTAGGTGAAATTTGTGTAGATTTATTGTTAGGTTTTTGAGTATTTCCCGCTATTATATCTAATATCGATTTATTCATCGAAGGAGATATTTCATTTTGATTATCATAACTATCAGGATATGAATTATAGTGAGGAGTATTCCAAAGAGATAATGGGTTTAAGTAATAATAATTCATATTACCTGTTTGTTGGGCACCTTTACTTGAAGGACCCTTAAATATTAAAACATATTCATTAACTAAAGGTAAAGCTTTATGATGTGGGAACATAGGTTTTGCCAAAGAAGGACTACCTTTACTTATAGCAGAAGGACTTTTACTTTCATCAAATTTTTGATATTGTATAAATCCTATACCACTATAACCACCTGCTTGTTCAAATAACGCCGAATCAGAATTTAAATTTATGTCTACTACCCTAGCCACAAATAACTCATCATCTAAATTCTTGGTTACTTGACTAACAGCCTCTCTAAATTTTTTGCCTCTTAATTTAGCAATTCCCTTACTGCTGACCCCCATTTTTCTTTTTTTCTTCTTTAAAGTTGCTATTTAGTCTATCAAGTTCAGCCATTAGTTCTTCTTTTTCAGCTTCCGTTATACCTAACGTATCTTCATTATTAGAATTATTAACAACACGCTGCACTATAGTAGCCATTTTAATTAATTGTTCATCGTTTCTAACGCCAATTTCCATATATTCTTTGATTAATGGAACAATTAAAGTAGCATCTCCTATGTCAGAAATTAAAGGTTTAAGTTCTGATATTAATCCCGTAATTTGTGTTTCTTTTTTCTTTTGATTATCGTAAATTTCACTAAGAATATCCGAAAATTTTTTATTCTTAAATATGATATTATCTAAAGCTCCCATAATATTTTTGGTTATAAATATTAAATTAGAAAAAGTTTAGAATCTAGCGTAACCATTTTCTAAGTAAAATATATATTGACTTTTAAATATACTGTAAAGTTTATCAGCTATTTTAGTTATTTTAGGAGTTTTTACATCAACTATTTCCCTAATGTAAATATATAATGCTTTCTTATTAAAGACTTCTATGGTTTCTCTTTTTCTAAATAATTCTAATATGGCATCTGCTATTTGGGCATCGTTCTTTTTTGGAAATAACTCAAAAATGTTATCTGTAACATGTTTGGTAAATAAATCAATGTACCTGCTAAGATTATCTTTATTAGGATCATCATCTAAAGAATAATGATGGTTAAATTTAGGTTTAAAAAGTTCATCAACACCTACTTTTTTAATTTTTTTCTTGTAATTTTTAGTATTATATAATATTAACCAACGTTTAACTATAGTACCAAAATATGAGTATGCTTTTGCCCCTCTACCAGGATCAAATAAATGTATCTTAGAAAGTAAAAAAGTTTCTATTTCATGTTGAAGGTGTTCTAAGTTATTAACATCTGTATGGTAGAATTTGAATGTATGAATTATGTTTTGGGTAAGCTTAAAAAAAGGATAATGGATATGTTTTTTATATATATCACTCCTTAATTCTTCATCATTATCACGATCTAAACTATTAAATACTACAATGTAGTCTTCTGTTTCTTTAGTAAAATAATTTTTACTTTTTTTTCTTCTTTTCCTTACCATAAATTAGTTAGTTTTGAATCGAGTAATACTTTTTTGTATAACCTTTATTTGTTCAAAAAACCAACCTATTTCATCATCAGATTTAAATATACCTTTTTCATCTATTTTTTGCAATCTTTTATCAGATATGTCTATTTGTTTATTAAACTCAACAATGTAATCACTTTGTCGTATAATTATATCCTCTGATTTCTCAACTTTTCGTAAAAGATTAAAGGTCGTAAATCCTAAGACCACGACCAAAATACCTAAAATAATGATTAAAATTTCTAATATCATAAGCTATCCAACATATTTTTTAATCCTTGACTTTTAATACTATTCAAAGCCTTGGATTTAGAATTTGGTTTGGACGTTAATGTATTACTACTTTTTGACTTCTCCACGCTATTTTGAGAGAACTTTGGTAACCATTCAATTTCAAATTCAATACGTGCGGCCATCATATCAGCTTGATGTAAAATAAATGGTAAAGACGTGCGAGGTTTTTGTTCTGGCATGTAACCTTTTAAATACTTTTCATTAGCTGTATCATATAAACCATCATGTGTTTGAATAGCTAACATTTCGTTAAAGGTATAAGAAATATCATGTTGTTGAAGTAAAAATAATGTCCTATCTGGAACCGATGCAAAAGCTAATTGTTTATTAAACATATAATCCTCTCCTAATTTATCTCTTCTCCATTGATCAGTCTGGGGTATGTATGCTTCATGATCTTTATCGCCCATTTTACCCAAATCATGATTAATAGCTGAAAATACTAATTCTTCAATAGTAAATGTAGTTATATCACAACCTTCTTCTTTCCACAATTCATATTGTTTCAAGGCACAACGAACTACTCTATTAACATGGTCAACATATCCCCCGGGGAATGCTGAGTGGTATTCTTTTTTATGAGCCGCAGGCATTAATATAATGCGTTCTTCATATCGCTTATAAAAATTAAGTAATTGCTCACCTCTATTTCCTGGGATGTGTGCCTTTATATTATCTAAAAATGTTTCCCAATTTGATTGGATTTGTTCCGCTGATAATCCCATTTAATCTTCTTGTTCAATTAAACTTTCAACCTCACTTCTAATACCTTCTGCTCTTTTTAGTTCATTTAAATATTCCTCTCTGGGAGCTGATGTATTAACTATTCTTTTAAGATTAGTAAATACTGCTTCCAATGATTCTAATTTATTCTGGATGTAATTTTTTCTTTTCATAAACTTTTTATTAATTAAACAGGGTGTTCCTTAAACCCCTTATTGCCTCTAATTTTATCTCCGTTTTTTCAAACAACCCGTATTTCCAATATACGTAAAGCAAATCAAATAGGCAAGTCTTTTTCTAAATTTTCTTTGAAGTTTTTTATTTCTAATAACCTTGCGCATTTTTCATATTCTTCTTTATTTTCAAAATATGAAATTGCTTTGTTGAGTGCATCTATAATAGGAGAAGATTTAAAATCTAATAAGGCATAATAATCCTCTTTATCATTGAGATTTATTTTATTGATATAATACCAAGCCCTATTATAAACCGAAAGAGCTGATGCTTCTTTAGTTTCTTCAATGTCTATAACTTTTTTTTCTTGTTTTATAAATTTTGCTAGTTTTTGGTGGAATATTTCATGATTGCCTATTAATTTAGTAAACATACCTAACTTAGCAATTGGGCTTTCTAAAAAATCTTTAGGAGCATTAACAATATCATGAACATTAATATTACTATTCTCTTCAAATAATCCAAAAATGTTATTTTTATTTATCATCTTTTCCCTCCATCATATAAAGTAGCATGACCTTCTTGTATTAATTGATCATTTAAATTAGAATCTCCCAGATATATTTCTCCTAAACATCTCCCATATTTCCCAACACCCTGAGAATGTAGGATAAATTCATTTCCATTATCTTTTAATATTTGCTTAACTCTTGCTTTAGCAGCTAATCCTCTTTCTTTTTCCTCTAAATCTCTAGTCCTGGATTCTGGGGCATTAATGCCTACTAGTCGAATTCTTATAATTTTATGAGTGTCAAACCCTAAATCAATTTGGGCATCAATAGTATCACCATCAACTACTCTTAAACATTTAGCATTGTAAATATACATAAATCACCGTTTGATGATAAATATTACTAAATCCCTAATTCTTTAATTTCTTCTTCAATATCAGCTTGTAAAGACTTTAAAAATTCATATTCAGCAACTATATCTATTTTTTTAGGGTTATCTGGGTGGTAATTCCAAATTTCATCCATTACTGTAGCAGTTGCTGCTAAATCATTTATTAATTCCGCTTTTTGCTCTTCTAATATTTCTAATTCCGTTTTTGCCATGTTATTTTAATTTATTTCCAATTAAGTTAATTACATTTTTTGCCTCTTCCAAGTTTATTTGAAAAAATTCTTTATTATTATTTACTCTATAAGATTTTAATTTATGATGAACCTGTCTTTCTACCGTTTCTCCATTAAAGCATTGATAAGCCCATTCAACTTTATAAGGTAGTGCTACACCTGTTGCAGAAGATATTTGCTTAGCTCTTTCCTCAGGTAATTTTTTTGTATATCCTATTTTTAACAAACCAGGAGTAGTAGGGTTTGATAATATATAAACCCACTGATCTCCATCTCCCATATTAGCGTATATTCCATGTTTTTTATCCGTATAATACGTTACATTTTCCCATCCATCACCTTTCTCGCTAGGTGTTAACGTAAAATGTTTAGCATGTTCTAAATCCGTATTTCCATAATTTTCCTTTAATGGAACAAAACTTTTAGCTTCATCAATTGTTATTCTTTTCATATTTTTTTAAATTTTAATTGTACAGGAATAGTAAATTTTGTTTTAGGGTGTGGGGGATTGTAATTATAAATGTAGGGGTCATGGTAATCCCAAGTGTTATGGTAATTTATTTTATTAAATATCTTATCTAAATTTTTATTATGTATTAATTTAAATCCACATTCTTCAGCTAATTTAATTATTTTAGAGGTTTTTGGAGCTTTATAACACCAAAATTTTTCCCAATATAATCTACTTTCTTTAGCTTTTTTAGATTCCTTCTCTAACCCATTCCATTCTTTAAGAAAAAATATTCCTCCTAATTTTAATACTTTATATACATTTTTAAAAGTAGTTTTGTAATTAGTATAATTAAAACTTTCTAAAGCTAAACAGTGGGTTTTATTTTTACCTTTATAATTTTCCATGTCTGATAGAGTAAAATTATTTTGAGGATATTTAGATACACAATATTCTAAATTTTTAGGGCTATTAGTAATTCCTTCAACTTTACATATATTAGAAATTTGATTAGTTAAATAACCGCTCCCACACCCTAAATCTACAACATTATCTCCTTTTTTTATCCCTGCTTCTTTTATAATGTAATTAGAAAATTCAATATCAGAATTTCCTATATACCCACGGTGATAAAATCCTGAATTAGGGTTATTATAGATAGTGTGGCTTTGCAAATCATAATATTCTATACTATTTTTCCAAGGTTGTTCCATTATCTAATAAACCAATAAATTTCTTTTTTATTATCTTGAACATGAAAATAGTCAACTTTAGTCTTATGTAAATTTTTATTTAAATATAGTAAGGAAAATTTTACTAAAGAATTGTTAGCCAATTTGGGTTTAAAACTATGGGTGTAATTTTTTACGTGTTCATCTTCTTTAAATTGTTCACAAAAAAATGGAGCTTTGTCATCACCAAAATTATAAACTGCAATTAAATTGTTATTTTCATCATATCTATATTCCTGGTATTGGTTTATACCTTTTAAATCTTTATTAACATAAATAGAATCGAATTGAAACTCATCACCTTTTTTAGTACTTCTAAAATTAAATTTTAAGATAGATTGTTTGTTAGAATTAGTATCAACATAAAAATAAAAAGCAATTATTTTACCGTTTAATGTCCTAACACATCCATCTGTTTTATCTTTATATTTTACTCCCCAAAATTTTTTAAATTTTTCATTTAATTCTCCATCAATAAAACTTACAAATTCATCATTAAACTGGACGTTATTATATTTTCTTGTACTCATAATTAATTTACTATTATATTAAACATTTTTTCTATTTTAACACTTTCACCTACATCACTATTAAATATAGTTTTAGTAAAAACTTTAAGTGTATCCCCTACCATTTCATTATCTAAATAAAATTGTTGTCTAGGTGTATAGTTATATTTACTATAAGTACCAAGTAAAGTAGGAGCATAGGGACATTCCCAACAAAAATTCTTTTGAATTTGATACCCTGCAATATTTAAAGGGGGTTGGATTTGTGCTATATCTGTAAGTGTGTACTCTAAATCATCTATAGGAACTGGGTTATTAAATCCTCCACCTGTAAACCATCCTAAAAATGAATATGTTGGTACTGTAAATGTAATATTATTAAAAGCAACCCAATAATCAGAATCATAACCAACTTCTATAAGGGGAACATCATTAATAACATAATGGTCTACTAATTGATCTAATTCACCTCTAATGGTAAAATATTTTGGACCATAAAACTCAATATGCCAATAACCATTTCCATCTTGATAGGCATTTGGTTGTACCTGCTCATCAATAAAAAATAAAGCATCACAATCCCCATCTAAACATGGATAGGGAGCGATTTCCTCCTTACTGCATGCAGCAAGAAGAAAACCTATTCCTAATATTAATAATAACCTACTCATTAGGCGTTTACATATTCAAGTGCAACATCAAACATCTTACTATTTAGATCCATATCTTGTTTAAAGTTTTTAATCTGTCTAGCTTTTCTATGTTTAGTACCAATAGTATATTCAAAATCACCTTCAATAATTTTTTCTTGAATGGTATTAAATACACTCCATAAATCCTCACCCTTATCCTCAGGTCTAACTGGGGTGATAAATTCATCCATATTAATAGTGATTCTTTTTAATTCATCTTCAGGAAATCTAACTGCGAGCATATCCTTAGCAAATTTAAGAATTGATTCTTGCTCCATTTTGGTATCAATCATTTTATTCATTGATGCTACTGTTAATGGTAACTTTTCTACCATATCAGTAATTTGCTTTTGTAACTCATCAAAATCATACCCCATATGTCTAATAGCAACTTTTTCAAATTCATTAGTAGATATAACTAAACCATTCTCACAAACCATTCTAAATAACCCTGCAGTAAAGGTAAATGCATTTTTACCATCATGTGAATTAGTTAATAATATTTGTGGAAAAACAGTATCTAGCGGGTTCTTTTTAGCAAAAGTACCATCTAAATTTCTATAACCCGTAGGTGAACTATTAGATTGAACAACATTACCAGGCATTTGGTTAATAACAATATCATCATTTCTAAAAACTACAAGGTGTTTTTGATAACCAGAAGTTTTAGGAGTTCTAGATTGAACTTCTTTAGCATCAATTGGTTTCCAACCTAATAATTCCATATCATCAACTAACTTATCAGTTGGAATATGTGAATATTTACTTGAAACCTCAGGAGAGGGCTCAGTTGAGAAAATACTTGGAGCTATTTCTCTTAACTCATTTTTACTTAAATACTTACTTGAATCTAAATTTAACATAACTTTTATTTAATTATTAATATACCGTGAATATACGAAAGATAGCCCGGGAAGCCAAGCTTCCCGTGCATTACTTTTTTATTTTTTTACTAGTAAACTTGGTGCTACTGTGTATGAACCTCTATCACCCTTAACTTTAATATTTTTACTATTAATTTTAGTAACTCTAAATGTTTCACTAGGAGATATTTTTTTATGATCAATACCAACAGTATCACCTACTCTAAATGATAATTTAGCATCATGTGCTAATTCCGATTTTTTAATAGCAACTGCATTTTTAATTGATCTAATTTCTGATTGATCTGCATTCTGAATGAATTCTAATACTTGACTTAATTTTATCATAACCTTTATTTTTATTTATTAATAGCTCGAAACATTCGAACACGTAAATATACGAAGGATATCCCGGGTAGCCAAATTTCCCGTGCATTACTTTTAGTTTCTTTGCGTCTTCTCTAAAAGGTCTCTTCTACAATTACTCATAAATACATACGTATATATTACTCTATGGTAAAATGTATAAAGTTATTTGGATTATAAATTTAATTTAATTATATTGGGGTAATGATAATAGAGTTAGTAAAGGATAATTTAGAACACTACATGGATATTGAAAATCTACTTGTGGTGTATAATCAAGAAGGATGTGGGGCTTGTAGGACATTAAAACCACATTTATTTGAATTAGATGAAAAATATAGTGTAATAATAGTAGATTCGTTTAAATTCCCTAAAAGTTGTAATTTCCTTCCAGGGGGGATATCTTACTATCCTACAATAGGTCTATTTGAAAAAGGGTATTTTATTAAAGAAATTAATTTTAATGATATTATAAATAAAAAGTTTAAATAAATGGAATTATTATATTTTATAAGTGGGGTATTAGTTGTAGGGATTGGGTATGGAGTTAAATTATTACTTTCGGTAAGATCTTCACATACGGAATTACTGGAGCGACATCAATCGCAATCAAATATCTTCTCTATTCGTAGTTTGGAGTTAAATGAGGAGTTGGGAGATCTGAAATTATTGATAGGGGATATTCAGACTAATATGGAGAAGGATCAGTATGAAAATTTGGATAAATTAAACAATAAAACTGAACGTATATTGGGGTTGGTGAACAATAATACGAATAGTCATAAGGTGGTGGAAGCAGAATTTCAAAATATTAAAAACGAGATTCATTCTATTAAAATGAATATTAAGGGGTTGAGTGAGGATCCTAATTTTTTAAGTCGTTATAGTTAATATAAGTATATATTTTTCTCGATATGAAAAAGGTTGGAGGAAAAAAAATTTGGAACTTGTGGGCTAATGCCCTTGGTAGCAAAACGGGAAAAACTAATAAGGAAGCGGATTGGGTAGCTATTTTTAGAACTCTTATTGTATTACAAGCGGTTATTTGTAATTTATTTATTGTAATCAATATCCTTATGGCTTGGGGTTGGTTATGATTGTGTGTAGTAGATGTGGTGAAAAATTTGATAGTGGTTTAGATTATAGATGGCATTTTGATAAACACATTAATGAATGGTGGGAAGCAGAAGATAAACAAAAGTATATTCGTGAAACTACAATCCATAAGATATAAGTATATACAATCGGGGGTGTAAGATCGTGTACGAGCCATGAATTGGTCCACACCCTTTTTCTCGCGTATACACGCTATATGGACATCTACGCGCGTGGTATTATTAACATATATATGCGTACGGTATGCCGCCCAACTATATTAATATTATGGTATACAGTATGTTCATAGATAGGCATACTAAAGGTATACCGGCTAAATATTTATAGATACGGGTATTAAGGGTAATGTAATAAGTATTGAATAAGTAAGGCGCCCCGTAGGACGCCTCACCGTGTAAATAAAATAATAAAGGGTTATATTGCCATATTCATTGGCTCGGTAAATAACCACCCGACATGATTACGTTGGTCCAATGTGAAATATAATTTATTCATCTCACCACCACGTCTATTTTTACTGAAGAATATACATCTACCTCCCTCAGCATTAAATTTCATATGTGCCATTCCGGTTAACATATGTTTAAATCTATTACTACCAGCAAAGTTACCACCTTTAGTTACCTGTTGAATCAACATAAATGCAGTGTTTTTATTTGCTCTATTATTAGCTTGATTGTGTTGCTCAAGCAAATTTAATATTTTAGTTTCAGCATTTTTCATTGTACCACCATGAAAATCTACTACCGCGACAGCCACTTCAGCAAATGAATCTACCAATACACAATCATATCCTTCACTTAATACTGCCTGTAGCACCACTAATGGATCATTTTCAATATAATCACCCATAAATAAAATTGGTACTTCATTAAACTTAGGGTAACGTTTAACGTATCCTACCATATCAATTCGGTTCATTTCACCTGATATGAATAATACTTTATTTCCATTTGCCTGCATATCAGCAAGCATATCTAATAATACTGTTGTTTTACCAACTCCTGGATCACCAACAAATGCATAATTGGTACCTTTCATTAATCCACCCTCTGAGCTGAATAATTTATCCACTTTTTTACCTGTTGGCATGGGTGTGAATAATGATTTATCGTATGTGAATTCAGCCATTGTACCAACAACGGGTTTGAATCTACTAACATTACCTTTACCAACTGGACGACCTCTTTTAACCTGTACTTTTCTATTCAACATAACCTTTATTATTATTAATTATTTACAATGTAAATATACGCTG
>Ga0181409_1000032_pt1 | contig 44527 bp, 50 predicted proteins | sample 32SPOviralmetaG_FD_130138 | JGI IMG/M metagenome (GOLD analysis project Ga0181409, IMG submission 130138) | Marine viral communities from the oligotrophic San Pedro Time Series (SPOT) site, San Pedro Channel, CA, USA - 32 SPOT_SRF_2012-05-30 | ecosystem: Environmental > Aquatic > Marine > Strait... | reverse complement strand
TGACAAAAAAAACGCCGAAATAAAACATATTTTCATTGTGAAATTTGCGCTTTCAAATGCGTAAAGAAAAGTGATTTTGATAAACATAATATGACAGCAAAATGTAAAAGACTTACAATGACTGACAAAAAAAACGGGAAAAAACATCTTAGCATAAAGAAAGACAAGTCTACGTGAAATAGACTTTAAATAGAGTAACCAACATTCTGTTTGCTACTGATACTGGTAAGAATATCTAAAAAGTTATTTAAAGATAATTCATTTTGTTTATTCGAGTAATCTTCTAAGTTCAGTTCGGCAATATCAACATTGATAACGTTATGTTTATATAATTCAGCAATCATTTGCTGTATTTCACTAAGGTACAGTCCATTTTTAACGGGTGTTCCAGTTGAAGGCATAAAACAAGGGTCTAATGCGTCAACATCAATAGAGAGATGTACGGGTGATTCGTCAATGAAATCATGAATTGTATCAATACTTTTGTGGAATTCATTTCGTATGTTTTCAACTGTTAATAATTTTATATTATATTTATCTATGAATTTTTTTTCAGCATAGTCAAGGTCTCTAACTCCAATATAGAGTAAATTACTAAAAGGAAGTTTATTATTAATAAAATCGAATTTGTTATTATGATCAAGAGATGTTAAGTAGGACAGGGGCATACCGTGATAGTTTTTAGTAGATGAACTGTTGTAAGTATTGATGTCAGCATGGGCATCAATCCAAATGACTTTTAAATCTTTATATTTATTTAAAGAGCTAGCAACAGTGGCTATAGACATAGAATGGTCACCGCCAATATTAATTACAGGGTGTTTTTTATCAATATTAGAGTTGATTTTATATAAATCTTTAAGGTTATTAAACAAGTTATTAGTACAAGAAACATTATGAATGTTATTTTTGCTGGATAATAGAGGTTTAATATGTTTAAAATTTTTAGATACTCCTGTTTTTAATTGTCCTAAACTATGCGAAAAGAAAACGATATTTCTCTGCATATTATTAATATCATTTATTTTATTTTGAAACAAAAAAAAAGAGATAAAGATAAAATACTGTAAATAATTATGAAGTTTTGTGTGTTATTTTGGTTAATAGCTGTAAATATATTGTCAATAGATGGATTAAATCAAAAATATAGTTTTAAAAGATTCATAGAAATAGAATTATGGCGTAAACCAGAATTATCCGAATTATATCCAGTATTATCAAGTATAGAAATATCATGTCGTGATATAAATAAATTAATGCGTCGTGTTTCTACTGATAATTTATGTGGATTAGAAGGGAATTCAATTAACATACAAGGGGAGGACCAACAGAAATTAGATATAATTTCAAATAGAGTTATGAAAACTTCATTATGTTGTAGTAAGAGTATAAGTGTAGTAGTATCAGAAGAAGAAGAAAATCCATGTTTATGTTCGGATGTAATAGACAATATCGCATTTTCAAACGGTGAATTTGCGGCAGTATTTGATCCAATAGATGGAAGTTCAAATATAGATAGTGGATTACCGACAGGAACAATATTCGGTATATATAGAAAGCAAAATTATAATATCGATGATCCATTATCAAGTGTATTACAAAAGGGAAAAAATCTGGTTGTAGCGGGGTATTGTATATATGCAGCGACATCTCATATAGTATTGACAATGGGTGATGGAGTACATATGTTTACATTGGACGATTATACAAATAAATATTATTTAACAAAATCAAATATACAAATACCAAAATCCGGCCCAATATATTCATTTAATGATGTTAATAAGAAACAATGGTTAGATATTGGAATAGAATATTATTTGAATGATTTAAAAAAGGGAAATTATGGTTTTGATACAAAGCCTCAACAGAGATACATGGGAGCATTAGTGGCGGATACACATAATATAATATTTAATGGTGGTATTTTTGGATATCCATCATCAATAAGTAGACCATCTGGTAAATTAAGATTATTATATGAGGCAAATCCGATTTCAATGATAGTAGAACAAGCAGGCGGCTTAGCAATAGATGGTAAGAAACGTATATTAGAAAAGAAAGTGGAAGAAATACATGAACGAACCCCATTATTTATAGGTAGCAAGCAGCAAATAACGAGTTTGAAAAATTATATAGAGTTTTTTGACTATAAATAATGTCGAAATGATTTTTATATAAAAATTGAATTTATATAAAAATATAATATTTATGATATATATTATGAAAGCAATAAGTTTATTTTCAGGAATGGGAGGTGATACTTTGGGAATACAAAGGTCAGGCTTAACAGTTGTCGCATTTAATGAATTTGATAAACATGCTGTAAGTTGTCATAAATTAAATTTTCCTTCATCAGAATTAATAGAAGATACTTCGCATAAAAAAGATAAAGATAAAATAAACATTCAGATGATAGATGATAAGATATTCTCAGATTATAAAGATAATGTAGATTTGATATTTGCGGGACATCCATGTCAGGGGTTCAGTAATGGTGGTAAAAAATTACCAAACGATCCACGTAATACATTATTCAGAGAGTTTGCTCGGGTATGTCGTTTAAGTAAGCCAAAGTATATTATAGGAGAAAATGTGGATGGATTATTGAGCAGAAAAACCGCAACAGGTGAGAATTATATAGATGTAATAGTGGACGAGTTCGATAAAATCGGATATAATGTGAAATATCAAGTATGTCATGCTGTACAATACGGAGTACCACAATTGAGAAAAAGGTTGGTTTATGTGGGTATTCGAAAGGATTTAAATAAGGAATTTACATTTCCAGAACCGTTGAATGATGGAAAAATCGATGTTCCTAATTTAAAGAATATTATCAAATTCAGTATGGAAGGAGCTATAAAAATAGAACCAGATGATTTTGATATGACGTCTATTCCAGATGAATGTATCGTAAAGGATATGAAAAATGACGAAGAAGAGGATAGTGATAACATACATCCATATTTACGTTTAAAGGCAAAAACTAGAGATTTTGAATATGGTAACAAGATACATGAAAATATGTTATCTTTTGGTAAACGAGATTCTCCAGTCCATGCTGAAGTAATAGATATAAGAAATCCTTCAAAAACAATTATATGTACATATGATCATCAACCACGACTATTTGTACCATTACAGAATAAAAATGGATACTTTTTGAGACCAATATTACCAGATGAATTGAAACAAATACAGAGTTTTCCAGCAGATTTTAAATTAACAGGTTCAAAAAAAGAACAAATCAAACAAATAGGGAATGCTGCTCCGCCTTTATTAGTAGAAGCAATCGTTAAAAAAATTTTGGAAATTTAAAAATGATTTACAAATTTAATTTTTTTACATATGAAAACAATGTAAATACTTTTCTTTTTATGTATATATATGGAGTCAATTAAGAATTTATTAAATATTTTTTCTAATAAATTCCCTGTTCTTAATAATATTAATATTGACATAATCCCTTTCAATAATCTTTTTATTGCTAGATGTATTGTGGATACAATCGGTGATTTTGTTCCCGTAAAAAAAGGTCGAATTCAAGACGTTATACCGACTAAAATTATACTTACTAAACGTGTGTTTGATTTACCTCTTGAAAGAATACTTATTATTTTTACACATGAATGTGCTCATGCTATTACTCCTCGTAGAGAGAGAAAAGTAAAAAATCAATATATTCGTATTGATCATTCTAGACAATTTTATGAAAATTTCTTTTTACTTATGAAAATAGCTAATAATAATAATATTATTCATACTACTTTTGATAACATTGAACAACTTATGAATTTTGACAATAGAAAAGACAATGTTACCAATGATTATCGTTTATATGATAAACATTTTTAATTTTTTTATTTTTATTTTTATTTTTATTTTTTTATTTTTATCTTACATCAAATCTAATATTGGTCATTCCACATCCTTTGCCCCATCTTAAAATTCCAGTAAATGAATTATTATCGTTATCAATTAAGTCAATAAATATGTCTTTTTCGCGTCTAATATTGATATTAGTAATATTAGGTGGTTCAACATTATCTCTCCAGGCAAATTCAAATTTGTCACTGTTGATATCACCTTTGGTTTGAAGAAATATATCTTTTTGTCCTAATACATCAGTAAGTTTATTTTGAATTTGGGATATAAATAGTTGTTTTTGTTCATCATTAAGAACAAAATCAGGTAATCTACTTCTTAAATCAGGAGTACCATTTAAACCGGTGAAAGAACTTTTTTCACCATATAGTTCTCTACAACGGCGTTTGATAGCTTTTACGAATTCTGTTTTAGGATCACCACAACGGAAAGCGTCTTTAATCCATTCATCGAATGAAGGAATATTAGGAATATCGTCACAATTAAGTAATTCGTTCCAATTAGTAGTAACAATAATATTATTGTACCACATTTCGGCTAATACGTCTCCAACTATGAATTGACTACCAACTCCATTTAAAACTTGTACGCTTAACTTCCAAGGTACATCAGTTGTATTTAAACATTTGTCACTATGTTTTTCTTCAATATTGAATTTGGTATCATCTGTATGATGAATAACTAAGTCAAAATGTTCTGAGTTGGTTCCTGCTAATTCAACATTTTTAATTTTTTTATTAAATTTGGCTTCATATGATTCTCTCAAATTCTTACCAACAGTAGTATTGTTTTCATTCATAAGTTTTGCGAGTTGTTCAATACGGATAGTCTCATTAGCACGTGCGATATGGCGACCATCTGTAATAAAACGAGGTAGTTTAGTTAATTGTTTGAGACATTTAACAAGTTGTTGTTTTTGAATTTTTATATTTTTTTCTTGTTTTTTTGTTTCAACCTGTTGTTTCTTAATTTCAACCAGTTGTTTTTTTAATTTATTTTTAAGATTTTTTTCAATCTTATTTTGCTGTGAAGCATTGATAATTTTTAAAATATTGTTCATATTAATATATATTATAGTGTATTTGTTTTAATATATTATAATCACTATTGTAATTTTCAATTTTACAAAAATTCAATAACTTTTGTAAAATGATAAAATAAAAAAGATTATTATTATTATTATTAGAATTTCAGTAAACATTTTCTTTGGTTGTCTTGTTTGGTAGAATTATCTGGATCATATAAAGTTTTCCATTCGCTGGTTTCCATATCAGTATAATTTTTAGATGAAACACTTTGAATAAAGTAACCATTTTTTTTATAGAATTTTTTTCGAGTATTCCATTGATTACCAAAATGGTCATGACTATCAATGATGTCAATAACAATAGGGTTATTATCTTTAACACGTAAAATACGTCCAACAGATTGAGTAATGTCTGTTTTAGGGGAAGCCATAAGTAAAGTAGAAAGAGTTTTAATATCGAGTGCTTCGGCAGCCATAGCATAAGTAGCTAATACAATTTGTTTGGATTCAGATTGTTCAAGGTCGCGTTGTTTCATACCACCAATGTAATAACCACATGTTGCGAAATCTTTATTAATAATAGCATCATGTAAGTATACTAATAGAGACCTATTATGAGCAAGAACCATAATTTGTTTTAATGGATTTTCAAGAAGTAGATCGGAAAGCGTTTTAACAATAAAATCGGAACGAGGACCATAATTACAAACTTTAGAGATCATAGTACTGTATTTAGGATTGCCTCGAAAATCATACTCTGTTTTGTTATATTCAGAATCATTTGTTTCGAATTTGATTCCTCTAACAATAACTTTTTCGTCTTTGTCTCTATCTTCATGGTATATGCGTTCTCCAATAAACATATATAAAACGTTTGTGAGTTTATCTTTTCTTTCAACTGTAGCAGATATTCCCAACATATAAGGAGTAACAACTTTAAATAATGCTTTAGAGAACTGTTCACTACCAATACGATGAACTTCGTCAATAATAGTCAAACCGAATTGTGAAAATCCTTTGGAACCATAATCTTTGATGTATAATGTTTGTAGCATACCAATAACAATATCTTTATCTTCCACATCAAAGAGCGGACCTTGTATTTTACCAACTCGAGCATCGGGTAGGAATTCTTCAATACGTTCAATCCATTGGTTCATAAGAAATTCTTTATGAACAATAATAATAGTTTTTTGTTTTAGTTTACTAATAATATCAAGGGCCATTACGGTTTTGCCGCGTCCACATGGAACCTCTAATATAGCTCCACCTCCATGGGTATCATTTGTAACATAATCGATATAAGTATTAACAATATTAATTTGATAATCTCTTAGAGTTTTTACAAATTTTAAATTATGAGTATTTTCGATTGTTAAATCACATGATTTAGGTATACCGAATAGTTTTGAACCGAAGAAACGAGGTATATATATTTTTTTGTCATTTTCTCGATAACAATGAAAACCAGTTGAGGCTTCTCCACCAGCAACTTTAACATTTACAAAGGGTTTAACAAAAAGATTTTTATATAGAAAGTCTAATGTTTTATTTGATAAGAATTCTTTAGGAATTGTATAACCTTTAAGACCAATACGTGAATTATCAATAATATTTTGATGTTCTTCTTGTGCGAATTTGAATTCCATTTTGTTTTACTATAAAATAGAAAAATAAGTTTAATTCAATTTTATATAACGAAAAAAAAAATACTAGTGTATAATATAATGAAAAATCTATTTTTGAAAATGACACCTTTAGAAATCAGCGTAGTGATTATTATGGTTTTATACGTTATATTTAAAGTTGATACACCAGAATTTATGGCAAAAACAATTGATTCACCAATTGGTTTATTAACAGTATTAGTAACAATAATGTTTTTATTTTACTATGCTAATCCAGTAATAGCTATATTATTTATATTTGTAGCTTATGAATTAATTCGCAGAACATCATATGTATCAGCTCGTGATGCTATTATGAAACATACTCCAACACAACGTAACAAAGATATTCAAATGAAAGTAATGAATCCTCCATCAAAAAAAACATTAGAAGAAGAAATGGTATCACGTATGGCTCCAGTAGGAAAAAGTGAAATCGGACAAATATTAGATACAAAATTCAAACCAGTTGCTCCAAAATTAGAAGGTGCTTCTAAATTATAAATGAAATAATAAAAATTTTAAAATAATAATTATATTTTGACACTTAATTAAGTGTAAAAATAACATAAGATATTACAAAATTTAATCAGAATCATTTTGACTAATTATATTAGGTTTTCTATTGTTAATTAGATAAAGTAAACCAACTATAACAGTACTATAAATTATTGTATTTAAAACAGTTTTGGTAACATTACCACCTTCAGTATCGGCTGATCCTAGACCATAACTTAATCCAAGATATAGGCCAGCTAATGCGAGTACAATTAAAAAGGCAAAAGGGTAAGAGATAGGCATAGAGAATATAGTAATAGCAGCTTTTGAAAATGCTACAATTATTGTATATATACTACTCTTTCCTTTGGCTTTATCATCGAATTCATTAGTATTTCCCTCACTATAATATTGAACATGTAATTGTTTCTTAATTTCAGGATCTATTTCTGAAATATGATACATAAATAGTTTATTTTCACCTTTTATAACTATTGATAGATATGCTATAGCAAACCAAATGGAGAAATATGTAGCATTAATTAAATCAGATGAGCCTTCAACAATGCCGTATATGAAATTAATTAAGATGTATATTAGAGCAATTGCTAAAATAATCATGTTAATATTATTTAATCTTTCTTCAGCACTGTAATAACCTTTAATATTTTTTTTCTTATCAGCTTCTTTTACATGTGTAAGAACGCCTTCCATATCTTCATGGTCATACCAATTAATTAATGATTCAATAATGTATGTTCTATAAAACCAAGGAACAATAAAATAAGTAAGAATTAATACGAAAGTGAATAATCCCATATAAACAGCTTGTTTTTGGTAATCGCTTTTGCCTTGTTCTGATGTATAGGCACTGTTGATAGGGACGTTATAAGCAGCGATGGTTTCTGAACTGACACCAGTAGGATTACAATCAATGTAAATTTGGTCATCTGAATGTAAATTAACAATTTGATATTTATCGACAGTAATTTGACCAAAACTAGATATTAAATTAGTAGGTAATGAAGATACATATAAAGGTGTAGTAAGAACAAGGAAAGTATCATTACCTTTTTTATGTTTGATAACTTTTAAATCAGTGTAAAGGTCTTGTTCGAGATTGAATGGTATAGTTCCTCCTCCAGAGCTAATAGCGTTGATTATTTTAGTAATATTATTAGAACTGGCTGATGTTTGTTTTATCAACGGTATGCAAAAATACATTTTTTCTCCAGAACTATTTCTATGTTCAATTAAAAATTCAGCAGTATGTCCTAATTCATCACCGTCATCATTTTCAATAGCATGAATAGGACTAGTTAAGAATCCAATTTTTGGAGTATAGTCAACTTTGTCCATTTGAATAGTTTTGGAAGGGTAAATATTAAAATCATCAATTTGAGATGTTTGACCTACTTTTAATTGTTTATTTGGTGTAAAATCATATGTTATAACAATAGAATTATCAATTTCTTTATCAATATTCATTTATATATATTATCATTATTTATTTTCATAAAGAATGATTACAAAACAGGAATGTATCTAAAGTTTGAATTACCATACTTAGTTACTTTAAATGTATCATTATATCCTTCAACATATACAGAATCACTGTTCATAATATCTTCACAACCATATTCAGAGGAGCAATTTTTACCTCTAATACTAACAGGTAATTTGGTATTAACAGAACCAGTATTAGAAATAGTATAGAATTCCCATTTATCTCTACCACTGTCGGAAATGCGTCCCATAAGAGGAAGAATTAGATTTTCATCAGAGCCGGGTTTGGTAAGAATACCAACTTGTTGAAATGAGTGTTGAGTAGGGCGGGTTTTAATATTAATAGGAATACCACCTCTAACATCACCTGCTAAAGGAGGGAAATATTGGTTGGTTCTAAGAGGTGGTTCTAATGCATTATTAAAAATGTTATCTTGAGAAGGTTGATTATTAGTAATAACCGTAGGCGAAGGTAATTGATTAGTAATATGAATAGGATTTTTGATATATTGATAAATAAGGAAACCGGTAATCAAAATTAGAATAAATAAGAAAGCCATAGTAATATTTTCAATACAAAATACGCCAGGAGGACATTTTTTAGGCATAGTATAAATTAAGTAGATAAATTATGCGCTACCAAAAAAGGCAAGAGCAGATGTAAGAGCATCCATAATTTGTCCAAATCCAGTTCCAAGTAATTTGAGACCAGGTCTAGCGTCACTAGGAAGTTGTTTTGTAAATAGATCACCGAATCTATTAAATTGGTCACCAACAGTGGATACTTTGAGACGTTTACAGTTGTAACACATATCTCTAACCCACTTAGGAAAGTGAATAATGTGAATTTCAATAACACTAAAAATGATTTTATCTAAATATTCTAAAAATTTCCAAAACATGGCTTCAATAGGGCGTAAATCAACTCCAATAATCGCAAAACAACCAATGAGTAATTGAGGTCCAATTAAGTATAATATTTTACCAATTGTTTCTAAAACAAACCAGAACATACAAGAAGGTGCTGTAAAAATGAGTTTTAAGAAACAAAAAAGATGTGAAACGAAGAATTCAACGACATAGATAAACAAGATACCAAATTCCCATATACTCTTCATAAAACTCCAAAAACCTAAAGCTATAGTTAAGACAGTACCTAATAAAACATTAAGAACACCGAATACAATTTGGAAGAAAGATTTTGCGAAACCAACAACCATCATGACAATAAAAATAGTAGAAGTCAATATGGTAATAACCGAACTAAATGTACTAATAACGGTACCAACGAAGGGGTCTTTAACAGGCCTTTCTTTTAATCCAGTTTTATATGACAATTCATTATAATAATATTTAAGTTTTTTTTGAACATTGATACAATAATACTCTTCTAAAACATAAACAAAAATAAATATAGTAAGTAATGTTGCAAAATAAATTTGTATAGTATTATTCATATTATAAGTTATATATATTATAATATGATGATTATTTATTCAGGGATTGTCTATATTTTGCTCCTAAATGTTCAAATTTTTTATATTTTTGAACAAAGCCTTCAGCTTTACCCATAATAGGCTCTATTTTTTTAACACCATCCATAATTTCATTTTGTAACTTGAGAATACTAGCCATATCTTGTTGAATATCTTTTCTTTTTCTAAGAACTTCTTTAATTTCAGCATTAGATAAACCATTAAATTCGTCGTCTTCTTCATCTTCTTCTTCAGTATTTTCACTTTCTTCACCATCAGCGTTTTCAGATTTTTCTTTTTTATCTTTTTTCTTTTTATCTTTTGTTTCTTTTTCTTTATTTTCTAAACCCTCATGTAATGAATTGAATGAAATAATAATTTGAGTACCAACTAAAGCACAAATTAAAACAACAATCATATTTCTGCTAAAGAAAGTAGTAATAAATCCAATTAATAAGAATACAAATATGGATCTAAATTCTTCTTTTTGCATGAAGAAAAATAAATATGAAATAGATATGAATAAGGTAAAGTATAATACAATTCTATTATGTAATATAGGTTTTAAATCAAAATTTAATCCTTTTGCCATTATAACATATAACTTCATTTTATTTTATTAAATATCCTCCTTATCACTTACATAATTGGAGTTTTCTGAAGAATTTGAAGAAGTTTCACTATCTAAATTGTAGGCAGGTGGAATACATTCACTATCATAAATGTCTAAAACTTCTTTAACAACTTCTTCTCTTTGAATATCGTCTGACTGAAATTCAATACTAGTAATACTAGATGAACGTTTTCCTTTGAATTTATTTAAAAAATCTTCCAAACCATTTGTTTCACCATGTCTATCATGTTGATCTAAATCACCAGTAATTATTATTCGACTATTTTCACCGAGCCGAGTTAAAAGCATTTTCATTTGTGACATAGTACAGTTTTGCATTTCATCAGCAATAATCCATGTATTTTTAAAAGTACGTCCTCTCATAAAACCAAGAGGTGATATTTCGATTTCTTTTTCTTCTACAAGGGTAGTAACCTCTTTAGGTGATATAAAATTATGTAATATATCATAAATAGGTCTTACCCAAGGGGCCATTTTTTCTTCAATAGTACCGGGTAGATAACCGAGGTCTTCATCAACAGATACAGATGGTCTAGTAAATATAATTTTTTCGCAAGTTCCATTTAAGTAATTTTTAATTCCAAACTCAGTAGCAAATAAAGTTTTGCCCGTACCTGCTGGACCAGTTGCGACTATAATTTTTTTATTTTTATTATTAAGTACATTAGTATAATCAATTTGACTTCTATTTTTAGGTTTTGTAAATAAATTATCTAATTTTTGTTTTTCGTTATTGGAAAGATGATGGTAATTGCGGTATTGCTGTTTTAAATTTCTTTCTTCAAGCTCTTCATATTCTGAAAAATCAGAAAATATAACATTGTCAATATGTTTCTTAACCTTACGGTTACGCTTTGAACCTTCGTTTTTTACCATCCCTTTCGCAACTTTTTCGAATTGTCTACACTGTTTCATATAATATAATATTATTTTAATTTAAACGAAAAAAATAGAGAAAAATATATTTTTTATACATGACAATAGGTGTAAAAGTCTAATGTCTATACGCAAAAATAATTTTTCAGTAACGAAGAAAATAAATTTGGTAAATGACATAAAATCAAGATAATATACGTAGTTTAGGGAATGGAAGAGAATATGTCCATTATAAAAGAACCTTTATTAACTCCAAGCGATAATCGCTATGTAATGTTTCCAATTGTTGATGAAGACATATGGAAGATGTATAAAAAATCAGTAGATAGTTTTTGGGTACCACAAGAGTGTGATTTATCACGTGATTTGAACGATTGGGACAAACTTACAGATGATGAAAAACATTTTATAAGTATGGTATTAGCATTTTTTGCAGCATCAGATGGAATTGTATTAGAGAATCTAGCAGTTCGTTTTATGAATGATGTACAATTATCAGAAGCTCGTGCTTTTTACGGGTTTCAAATAGCTATTGAAAATATTCACAGTGAAATGTATAGTTTATTAATAGATACATATATAAAAGACAAGGAACAACGTAACAAATTGTTTAATGCGTTAGATAATTTTCCATGTATTCAAAAGAAAGCAGATTGGGCAAAGAAATGGATCGGAGATAATAGAAGTTCATTCGCAGCAAGATTAGTAGGTTTTGCAGTTGTTGAAGGAATATTTTTCTCATCAAGTTTTGCTTCTATATATTGGATTAAGAAACGTGGATTAATGCCTGGATTAACATTTTCAAATGAATTAATTTCACGTGATGAAGCACTTCATACTGAATTCGCAATATTATTATATAGTAAACTTCAAAAGAAGTTAACAAAAAAACGTATTCATGAAATTATTACAGAAGCTGTAGAAATAGAAAAAGAATTTATTTTGGAAGCTATTCCATGTCGTATGATTGGTATGAATAATAAATTAATGAGCCAATATATTGAATTTGTAGCAGATCGTTTATGTCTTCAGTTAGGTTATGACAAAATATATAATTCAACAAATCCTTTTGATTTTATGGAACTTATTATTGTTGAAACAAAAGTAAACTTTTTTGAACGTACAAATGCTGAATATTCATTGGCTAATAAAACTGTTGATAAAACTGTATTTGATTTTTCAGCAGATTTTTAATATTATAACACGTATAATAGTGTTGTAATTTTCATATGAATTATATTAAATTTATATGAAATTATTGTTTAACGCAACCTTTTTGAAGTTCTTTATCTTTTTTCAAACATTTATAATAATTGTCTTGTTGTTTATCACATCTATCTTTGGATAAATCACCTTCATTTAAACTACTCCAAATACATTTTAAATATGTATCTTTGGGAACTTCACATGGTTGAGTTTTTGATAAATAATTGATACTAAACATCAATCAATTATATATTATTTTTATAATTTATTTATTAGAATATAATTCTAAAGTTCTTGCACTTGGATCGGATGCTTCAATAAAATTGGGCATCCAATATCGTGGAATTATATTATCACAATTAGGATATAATTTATCAAATACGCTTTTATAATATTTTTGTTCTAGTGTTTTTGGAAGAAAATGATGATTTGATGGTTTATATGTAAAATCTATATTAGTAATATGACTTTGTAAAATTTTAAATAATGATTTTTTTTGTTTACTAACACCATCACTGAATGCTTCTTTTTGTCTTAATAATATTTTATCAGGGAGTAAATCTGTTTTTGAAAATGCCCATCTGATTAAATATTTTTCTATATTTTTATCATTACAATGGTTTCTAATATGTAATGGAATAGATAAATAAAATTGTGTCCACTCTCGATCTAGAAATGGTGTACGTGGTTCTAATCCATGAGAAGAAATACATTTATCAGATCTGAGTACATCAAATGCATGAATTTGATTTAATAGTTTATGGGTTTCATGATCATATGTTATATTATCTGGTGTTTCATGCATATATAAATATCCACCACATAGTTCATCGGCACCATCACCATTAAGAACAACAGTAATATCTGTATTTTCAGATATATATTTTCCTATTAAATAGTTTCCAATACTCGCACGTATTGTTGTAGTATCATATGTTTCAACCGCACGAATAACATTTTCAATATTATCAGTAAAGTCTTTTTCAGTTACAATAACTTCAGTATGATCACTACCTATATATTCTGCTACTTTCTTAGCCATTATTAAGTCTTCTGAACCTTCTAATCCAATTGAGAAAGTTCTAAGCTTTGGATAATTATTCATTTTAAAATATTCGTTTGCTATTGCACAAACTATACTACTATCAAGACCGCCTGATAATAAACAACCTACATGACGGTCCGTATTTGCGCAGCGTTTATGAACAGCAGATTTTAAAAAGTATTGTATTGCTGAATAAATGGCCTGTTTATTATTAAATATTGGAACATTATCATTCAATATACTATGAAAACCAGTTGTATGGTATCTATTTTGTTCTTGTAAATTCCACTTGCTCATTACTTTATATGATTGAGAATATACTGAATAATGTCCAGGTGGAAAATGTTGTATAGTATGTGTTGTATTTCCTAATTCTCGATTACACTCATTGTGAAAATGTGATAATGATTTTATTTCAGACGCCATTCCAATAAAACTATCTTTTTTTCCATTAGACAGTAAATATAATGGGCGAACACCAAAAGGGTCACGGGCAACATAACATAGACATTCTGGATTTTCAACGCGTAAATCAATTAAAATAAACGCAAATACACCATCTAACATTTTTAGAGTTTGTTCAATTCCATATTTTAAATATAAATGGATAATAATTTCACAATCTGAATTAGTTTCTGGTGTAATATCCATCATTTTAAATAATTCTTTATAATTATAAATTTCTCCATTACATATCATGACAATGTTATTAATCTCAAATGGTTGGTTGGATTTATTATCAAGACCATTAATTGATAATCTATGGAATCCAAATAAAAATCCAACTCTTTCTTTCCATATTACAGAATTATCAGGTCCTCGTGATTTTCCTTTCATAAATTCTTTAAATATCTCGTCGTGAGAAAATGTTTGTTCGTTATTTAACAAAGCAAATATTCCACACATCTAATAGATTAACATAAAATACGTTTATATTAATGTAGTAATTATTTAATTTTTCCAATCTTTAAACAATTAAAAGAAGGAGAATTAACAATTATTTCACTATATGTTTGTGAAGGTATTATTAAAATGAACCCAATACCGCAATTATATACTTTTTTCATTTCCTCAATTGGAATATTTCCATGTTCACTAATATATTTACACCATTCAGGTAAATCAATAATATCGTTTTCATAATTAATTTTGAATTTATTAGGTATTATTCTTTTGAGATTTTCATCCATTCCACCTCCAGTTACATGACACATTCCTTTAATACTATCATATCCATATTTATCTACAAATTCATTTACTTCAGACAAATATGATTTATGGGGTTTTAATAATGTTTCTAAGATTTCATTATCAGGATTCTGTGTTTCATCAATTATTTTATTAATTAAAGAATATCCATTTGTGTGAGGACTAACCGACTCAATACCAATTAAAATATCTCCCTCAACAATTTCTGTATTTTTAAAGAATTTATCATCTTTCAATCCAATTATACAACCAACCAAATCTGTCTTATTTTCAATATATATAGAAGGCATCTCAGCAGTTTCTCCACCAATTAAAGGAAAATGACCATTTTCTATACATGCTTCAGATACACCTTTAATAAAATTGGAAATTTCACCCAAATTTAAATGCGATGTCCCAAAATAATCTAAAAAAAACAATGGATAAGCCCCTTGTACTAAGATATCATTTACAGAATGATTAACAATATCTTTTCCCAGATTAATAAATCCTTTATCACCATAAATCTTAGCAGCTAAAATGGACTTTGTTCCAACACCATCAATACTTGAAACTAGATTATATTGACCTAATTTAAATTGTCCACCAAAGTCTCCAAATTTACCTAATACGTCTTCAGTATAAGTATTTTTTATATATTGTTTTATTTCTTGTAGAGCATCATTTCCTTTATTAATCGAAACTCCAGAACGTTCATAATCTGATAAAAATTTTGCCCCAATATCAGTTCTGTAAAATAAATTCCCTTTTATTAATTTTATATTATTATAAACATTTTTATAACATTCATACAAACTGTCACCTTTCATACCATATATTAATGTTCTAGAAGACATGCTATATAAATGGTCATTATATTTATCAACTTGTCCATATATTATGTCATTTTTTATAGAGTCATCAATGTATATATCAAATTTATCTTTTGTGGCTTGGGGATATTTTTTTGGAACCATATAAACTCCTATCATAGCTCTTTTATCGAAGATCATTTTAGTAGACAAATTACCGATTATTAATTCATTACATAATAAATAAAAGTTGGTTTTTAATAATTCCAATGCTATATAGCATTCAGGATCTCCGAATCTAGCATTAAATTCAATTATATATATTTTACCATCAGGTGATTTAATATAACTTCCATATAAAATACCTCTATAACCAATTAGAGTGTTCATTTTTTTACCCTCTTTGTTTAAATTATCAATAATAAGTTTATTTATGTTTTGAGCATCGGAAATATCTTGTTCATTTAAAAAAGGGAGAGTATTGTTTACATCAATAACACATCCCATTCCGCCTGTATTAGGTCCAGTATCATTATTATTTAAACGTTTGTTATCTTGAATTGGTGGAAAATGATCAATATGTCCAAATCCATCAGTAATTGTCATTAAAGAGAATTCTTGTCCTTCTAATTTATCTTCAATTAATAGTTTTTCTCCTCTATTTAAATAAACTAATTCCTTTTCTAAATATTTTTTATCATCAAAATCAATTCCTTGTACTTTTACACCTTTTCCTCCACATAAGCCGTCTTTTTTAATAACAATATTATTGTATTTTTGTATAACTTCTGATATCTCATTTTTAGTATTATTCGAGTCTAATATTGAATATTTTGGGGAATATTGTTCCATACCATATTTTTGTATGAATTCTCTAGCTTTTATTTTACTAGTTTCAATCTCAGCATATCGTTTCATAGGACCAATACAAGGAATATTTTGATATTCTAATATATCAGCAAAGCCTAATTCTAGTGGTGCTTCTGGACCAACAATAGCAAAATCAACTTTATCAATATTTTTTATTATATCAATAAATGATTTTGTATCGAAGTTGGATATTAAAAACATATCACAATTTTCAACAATAAATGGATTTTTATTATTACCTATACATGTAATTTTTAATCTTTTTTTCTTATTTTTATTGAAATGTCTTGAAGAATCGTCTAATAATTTCTTGATAATAACCGATTCTCGCATACCTGAACCAATTATTAAAATATGTTGGGTCATATTTTAATAAGTATTATAATTTAATCTTTAATAATTTTTATAAATAGTTTACAATTATCATTCATTTTTAGATTCAACCATGTTAAAAATATAATCAATATTTAATAATGGAGCGGCATAAGTTGCTGTGTAAGTTTCATGATGTTTCATGTGTTTTCCAGGAGATACTAGAAACTCCGGCATTTGTAAATTTTTAAAATTAGGACAATGAATAAATGTATTTAATAAAGATATTGTACCTATAGCGGATTTTAATGTAACGTTGTTAGGTTGTATCATAAAAATACCAACTATAAATGGAGAAACATAAGCGATATTAAATTCCATCATAGAAACAGCATTACCAGTTGTAGGTACTGTATTTTTAAAAAGATGATGGAAATCATGTATATATTTTAAAGGTTGTATTTTATGCATTATTTTATGTAATGAAAAATACCCCACATTATGTATAAGTAACAATCCCAAATAATCTAGAATAAATAATGTATCAGGTTTAGTTAAATCTAATAAATAATTATAAACAAACACATAATATATTGGAGAAATTACAAGCAGGTTAATATAATTATATTGTAATCCTTTCGCATATAAATCAAAATCATTCTTTATTAAATCTTTTGTGTAATTTATACTTAATGTATTATCTAAAACACTTGATAACATAACAGTATACATACCAAGTTGTAAACCCTGGAATAAACCATAAAACATACTAGAAATAGAAGACATATATAGTAATATATTATTACATTTTTAAATTATGAATAATGTATATTATTTTGCGTTGCATATAAATAACTTTTATAAATTGTTATTGTAATGAATACAGATAACTCAAATCTAAATAGATTGAATTTAGTTGAATTATTATCTTTAGCACAAAGGTGTCTTTATACACCACCCGAAGGCAATATGAATAATTGGAATGAACAAGATATAATGTATGCAGCTACACATAAATATATAAATGATGATTTGTTGATGATAGCTTGTGATATAATTTGTAATACGGTTCCTCAAGTTAAAGTAATTGTTAAAACAAACTTGAGAGCGTATATTAAAAGGTATACTGATTCTTGCTAATTGAAATCAGTGAATATGGTAAAGATATGCGATACAACTATATATTTTTTATATTATGATATTGTATATTATGTTTTCCCATTATGAATCAAAAAAATCAATAGATGATCGTAATATTACTACTAGTAATACATTATTCGCATCAAAACCTATTGATGTACAAGAAAAATTACCTTCAAAAGGTTTCAATCCTTTACAATCTTTACAAAATATTCTTTTAAGAAAAGATGATAAACATAAAGAGAATTTTTCATTTTACTTAGAAAACGATGAAGATAAGGAACAAGAAGAAGAAATAAAAAAAGAAGAACAAGAAGTAGAACGTAAACAAACACAAGATAACATGAACAAGTATTTAGAGAACAGTTATTTAAGTCAAATGTATTTAGGCTCATTAACAGTAGTCGGTTTATATGTAGTATTCCGATTCATGAAACGCAAATAGATAAATAAAGTGAATTATATTTATCTATTGATTTATTGTAATTTAAAACGTTTATAAATTTCCAAGGCAACTAAACCACCAAAAACCTGACTTAAAGCGTAAGGAATTAATTCAGTAATTGGTAATTTATCGATTGAAGCCATTACAATTGAAATAGCTGGATTTATATGTCCTCCTGATATAGGCATAGTAACCATTAACACTAATGCTAAAACTGCACCAATTGCTAAAGGATTACCTGTTGCTAAGACTATATATATAAAAACAGCACTACCTAAAAATTCTGCTAAATATTCAAACATTATTATATAATGTCTTTACATTTTATTAGTTACTTTTGGAGGGACTACATAACCACTAGCTCTAACTCTTGTTAATGCGCTTTTTGTTACATTAATATCTTTTGTATTAACGAATGAGTTATCTTCACCGGCTTTATTGAAACTACCTTTACCTATGGCTTGATAACTTAATTTTTCTGTTCTCGATGATGAATCTTTTGAACCCATCCATTTTTTTTTCATATAATCATCATTATTAGGTTTTACATTAGTTGTATTTGAAAATAACATTCTTCCACTTGAGAACCCAGAGGTTCCATCAGATACACCGGCTTTCATTGGAGAAGCATTTGTATTAGATAAAATAGCATTATTTATAACATTTCTTGGTAACATAATTGTTGTAGTATATAGAACAATTATATATTTTTAGAAACTTACTTTGCACTATCGTTAAAGTTTCTTAAAGTAGCACGTTGACGTTTAAAACGAGCATAATCAGCTCCACTTGCTGTTTCATGTTTTTTTAATTGATTAATATCACGATATGTATTATTAGTATTAGTGTTTGTCCAAGCCATTCTTAAAGTTTTACGTGTATTTGCTTCTTCATTTAATTTATATCCTAATACTGTAGGTGGATTAATAGGCATTACGTTTGCTCCTCCTTCTAAAGGCATTATATATATTGTATATATAAAAACCTAATGCGAATATATTTTAAAATAAATTCCAAAATATAATGTATATGGACTGTTCTCAAAATATAGAAAGTACAGAGACAAATTTCGATGATTTAACATTACAGCTTTTATTAAATACTAAAAACTATAAGAAAGTGATGAAAATTAAAGAGCCTGAAAAATATAACGACGAGTATCAAAATACCGTATTTGCAAATGAAAGTGATATATTAAATATAACTAAAGATATGATTTATGGTAATACAGATAATTATAGTAATGACATTGTAAGTTCGTTTCATAATTATGTTAAAGCTATTTTCAAACATAGAGAAATGGAGGAAATACAAGAACAAAATGAATTTAATCGTGAAAAATATGAAGATGAAGAAATAGAAAAATATGATTATGTACAAAAATCGTTTTGGAGTGGCGATACAGTAATAAAAAAATTTTAATTTTTGCTTGTATTATCTATAACGTTTGGCTTTATAGGAGTTTCTTTTTTGATTGTATATAATTCATCTACACCACATGGTCCACAATGATCTACATTTGAATAATCTGCTTTTATGTTTTTACTATTATCACAGTCGTCATTTTTCCATCTACCAGTTGTCAAAGGTTTTTTTATTTCATTTATTTCAAAATGGTATGGAAATATGGTTTTAAAAGTGTTCTTAAATAAATGTTTTATTCTTAACATTATAATATTTTATTATAATATTATTTTTATATGCTTATATAGTAGATGAAAACATTTAAGAAAAATATTTGTGCTCCAAATAAAACACGTAAAAGAAATAACACGTGTTTTACGAATAAGAATTTGGAAATGATTAAAGATTATTATAATGAAGACCCTAATAATACAAATAAAATAAATGAAACAGATTCCATAAAAATATGGAAAAAATTAAAAAAAAATATTAAAGATTGTAACAATGAGATGTGTTGGATTAAACAAATACCAGATATATCAATTCAAAAAAAATTAAAACAACAATTTGCTCCTATTAGACCAAAAAATTGGCTTAAAAATAAAAACGAATGGTTGTCAAATTATGATATTGAAAAAGTACTAACACAATATAGTAAAATATATCCTAACTTCACATTTATTGGTCCGACACCTATTGACTTTGATAAAGCAATGTATGGGGGTTGTGTATGGGATGAATTGTGTAAATTTAATTTAGATGAATATATTAAAACTGGAAAAAATAAGATAGGAATCATTTTTAATTTAGATAAGCATGACGAATCTGGATCACATTGGGTTTCATTAATTGTTGATATTAAAAATAAATATATTATGTTTTTTGATAGTAATGGTATTACATGTCCTCCTGAAATATGTAAATTAATGGACCGAATAATCGAGCAAGCAAAAACAATGAAAGACCCTATAAATTTAAAAAAAATACAGAATCAGTTTCAACATCAATATAGTAATACCGAATGCGGAATGTATTCATTATATTTTATAATTAGTCATGTTACCGAAACAATAAATAATTTAAAAGTATCTTATAAAAAAATAATAAATCATTTTCAGAAAAAACGAATTCCGGATGATTATGTTTTTCAATTAAGAAATAAGTATTTCAATTAATGTAAATATTTTTTTATATTATTTAAACATTCTACTGGTAATGACTGATATGTTTTATTAATCTCCACTAAATTTAATAAATCATATAACGATTGTTTTTTTAAGTAACTTAATCTTTTCATTGAAACTGGTTTATCGTCTAAATCAAATAAAAATTTAATATGTTTTATTCTGAATTTTGCTAATAATTGTTTTTTAGTTTCCATGTATATATCATTATTAGAAAAACTTAAAATATATTTATAATATAAGTATGCCTCCAAAAAAAAAGCAAGAACCAAAAAAAGATAAATTAGAATTTGAAATGAAAATTTATTCAAATCCATTTCCAAATTCGAAAAATCATAATATTGGTAAAGTATCACATAATTTAAAAGGTACAATGCCTTATAATTCAATAGATAGTGTTGATCATTTTTTGTATAATTTGTATAAATTTGCTACTGTAGAATCATTAAAATTTTCAGAAAAAGATCAAAAAAAATTAAAAGCAATGAATAAAGAATTCAATAAAGAATATTTTCCTCATTATAAAAAGGTCTTTCAATTTTATCCAATTCCGCAAGATATTGTTGATATTGATGATAATAATAATGATTTAGAATCAGTAATTGATGAAAAAAAATTGTATTTATATAAAGCTGGAAAGTCGACAAAAAAAAATAACAAGAAAATGCGTAAAACAGTTAAAAAACATTCAGGTAAGAAATATAAAAAGTAATTGTTTGTAAATATATATGTCTTTATTTACAAATAACAAAAATCAACAAATGCTGTGGGATATTATAAACAAAAATGATAAAATAACAAATAGTTTTTATAGCATTCAAGAGAAACAAGAATGGTTTAGAAATATAATTCAATATTTTGATAGTAATAATCCTATAATCCATACAATAGATAAATTAAAATCTCAGAATTTACAAGCACTTCAATTCATGGCTCAAGATATAAAATCTAGATTTAATCAAATTCAACAACAACAACAGCAGCAACAACAACCACCACAACAAATTAATTCTATACAAGAACAAACATATGAAGATAGAGAACGAGAATATAATAAATTATTAGAAAAACCTCAACCAAAACAAAGTGTAAATTTTCAAGAAGATGTATCTAATGTAGTCATATCTCAAGAAGAAATAACTCGACGTGAAAATGAAAGAAATAACGAGATTCCTGAATTAAATAACCCAATTGTAAATGAATTTATGGAATTTAAAAAAAATGTTAATGAACAACAAGATATAATGAAAAATGATATTATTAATTTACAAACAAAATTACAGATATGTATGGATACAATTCAGAAATTATCAAAAAAAAATGACGACATAAATACTAATAAACCCACAATACTTTCTGAAAATACTGTTATAGCAGAAGAAAAAGAAAATAATCAAATAGAACAAATTGAAGCAATATAAAAATAAGTTATTTTATATATAAAAAAAATGACAAACTTAACTATACTATTTAATAAAATTTTATCAAGTAATATTCATAAACCAATTCTTGGACATAAAAATATGAATAAAAGTTGGACATGGAAATCTAGAAAAGAATTAAAAATAAACGTTTTAAACTGTATTGAAGTATTAAAATATAATAATATTAATCAATCAGATAGAGTAATGTATAAAGGTAATAATAGTTTCGAATGGGTTTCTTGGAATATTGCTACGAACGCACTTGGTGCAATATGGGTTCCATTGTATAACGACCAATCAGATGAGTATGTAAACCATATTATAAATGATTGTAATCCAAAACTTTTTATAAATGATAATGAATTTAAAAATGTTCGTTGTATTAATAATTCTGTATTATTAGATGATTTTAATAATGATTCAAAACAAGATATTCCTTTTTGTAATAACCCTGATATAGCCAAATTAATATATACATCAGGTACAACAGGTAAACCTAAAGGTGTGATGTTAACACATGAAAATATAATATCAAATTATGACGCAATTGATAGACGATTTCCAGATTTTAAAGAACAAGATCTTACTACTTTAAATATACTACCATGGGCTCATATATATGGTCTAACAACAGAACTATATTATAATATATTAAATGGAAATAAAATAGCAATATCTTCAAATAAAGAAAATTTTGTTAGTGAACTTAGAGAAATTAGACCAGATATAATATACTTAGTGCCTCGTATTTTAGAATTAATTAAAAGCAAATTTAATGGAATTGAAAAATCATATTTAAAATATTTTTTACCAACGATGTTGAAATATATATTTGGTAGTAACTTAATAACAATATTTTCTGGAGGGGCAAAATTAAATGATAATTTAATTTCTTTTTATAATGATAACAATATACAAATTTGTCAAGGATATGGATGTACTGAAACATCTCCAATGATAAGTGTAAATGGTCTTGATAATACAAATCGTGATATTTATTCTATTGGTAAAATAATGGACAACTTTATAGTAAAAATAATAGATGACGAGATTTGTGTAAGTAGTCCTTCTGTTATGAAAGGTTATTGGAATAATAAAGAAGCCACTAATGAAGTATTACATAAAGAACAAAATAATATATTTTATAAAACAGGTGATACTGGATATATAAAAGACGATTTTTTATTTTATAATGGGCGCATGAGTGAAAATTATAAATTAAATAATGGTAAATTTGTGTCTTTATCTACAATTGAAGATGTAGTTAAGACATATATAAATATTCCAGTAATCGTATATGGTGATAATAAACCATACAATATTTTAATTACCGAAAAAGATAACATTATAGATCAATTATTTATTGATAAAATAAATAGTAAATTAGACAATTATTTACATATAAAAAAAGTGTTATATATTGAAAGTGAAACATTTTCGAAATATATGACGCCAAAATTATCTCTTAAAAGAAAATTATTATTTAAAGACATTGAAGAAGTAATAAATGATATTTATCGTTGATAAATAATTTTGAACCTTTGTATATATTTTATTATATCTATAACATATATATGTTTTGGGATTATCTTATATTTGATTTCGTAAAAGAAAATTATATGGTATTTATAGTCTATATTATATTATTAATATTTATATTTCCATTAGAGGATTTGGTAATACCTAATATATTTGGACAATTATATGATACTATTAAAAATACAAAAACTTATGGAAATCCATTAGATGTAATAAATAATATAAAAAAATTTAATACACCTGGATTACTTATAGTGATTGTACTTATTTATGTTGTATCGTTATTTGCTCACAATTTTAAATTTTATATAGAATCCTTTATTAGTCCAAAATATCTTAAGTATTTACGAACAATATTATTTGAAGGAACTGTAAATAAAAATCAAGAAGAATACAAAGATGTTAAGAGTGGAGAATATATTTCAATAGTCATGGAATTATCTAGAAATATTCGTGATATATTTCAATATTTTATTAGTGAATTTTTCCCTTATTTAATAATTTCCACTGTTTTGATTTTATATTTATCATTTAATGTTCCTGAATTAGGTAAGGTATTAATTAGTGGTTTTATGGTTTCTATATTATTAAGTGTATATGCTAGTTTTTATATAATGGATTTAGTATTGGAAAGAGAACGATTCTTTTCATCTGAATTAGCAGATAGTATTCAAGATAAATTAAATAATATGATGAATATTGTAACTAATAATGATGGTGATAATGCTGTAAATGACAATGACGATTTAGAAGAAAAAAATAAAATAATGTTGGAAAAAATAATGCAAACAGAATCATTCTCTATGTTTTTTGTCCAACTCATAGCAATAATAGTTTATGGAATATCTATATTTATAATGTATGGTCAATTAATAGCAAGTAAATTAAAAGTAAAAAATATGATTACCTATTTATTAATATTAGGCAGATATGTGTCTTCAATACAAAATGTTAATTACGGAATTATGTATATGATAAGTTATAAAATGGGTATAATTCGCGCACATGAAGAATTCATGACAGATATTTTTAAATATAGTAAATTAGAAAATAGCAAAGAAACAATTAATGGTGGAAGTATTCGATTTGAAAATATTAATTTTAAATATGACAAGGATGATGATACACATGTTTTCAAAGATTTCAACTTATCTATTACAAATAAAGAAAAAGTAGCTATCGTAGGACGTTCTGGTTCAGGAAAAACAACATTAATGAAAATATTAATTGGTTTACATGAAATAGAAAGTGGTTCAATATACATTAATGAAGAAGATACAAAAGATATGAATAAAAAAGTCATAAGAAATCATATTAATTATATAAATCAACGAACAAATATGTTCAAAGGAGATGTTGTACATAATTTAAGATATGGAAATGATAAATCTGAAGAAGAAATCATTAGTTTATTAAAAAAATACGATTTATTAACTATTTATGATAAACTAGCAGATGGTGTTAAAAGTGATGTAGGTGTTGGTGGTGGTCAACTTTCATTAGGTATGCAAAAAGTAACCATGTTAGTTCGTGGTATTTGTAGAGAAACACCTGTTATAATATTAGACGAACCTTTAGCTGGGTTAGATACAAATACACGTTCAAAGATTATGAAACTTATATTAACTGAATGTTCAGATAAGACAATTATAGTAATTACTCATGATAAAGAAATATTACCTCATATGGATCGTGTAATAAATTTAAATGAATTACAAGAAAATAGTTAGATTTCTTCTTCACTATCATATGAGTTTTCACTATCATATGAATCTTCACTATAAGATCCGAAGGAAGGACCATCAGAATCATCTGATTCATTCATCTTATCATTTATATTTTTAGATATTATTTCAATATCCTGTTGATTTAATTCATCTCCTGCTCCTGCTTCAACTAATAAAGGTAATATTTCATTATATTGCATAGCCTTTGCTATTATATATGGTCTATAACCATATCTATCAGGTAAATCCGGATTTGCTCCATTTTTTAATAGAGAATTCACACATTTTTTATTTTTCTCTTTAATAGCAAGTGTTAATGGTGTATCGTTTTCTGAATTTCTATAATTAAGATCTAATCCTATTTCTATAAAATATTCCATTCCTTCTACATTGTTATTTTGCATTGATATCATTAATGGAGAATTTCCATTATAATCTGTTGAATTAACATCAGCACCAGCATCTACTAATGCTTTTAATACTTTTTTTGAACCATTTTCACATATTTGTAAAAATGGCGTTGAATTATAATTAATACGTACATCTTTGTTATAACATTCATTAGGATCTAGTCCTTTATCTAAAAGATATATTACTAAATCTTCATAATCATGATAATATTTTAGAGAAGCTAATTGTAAACTATTTACACCATCAACCCTTTCATGTGGATCAGCACCAGCAAATAATAAATAAATAGCGACTTCTCTATGATTTATTAATAATGCTCTTAACATGGGTGTTTCTGGATAATATTTATTATATTCACCAATATTTATAGTATATTTTTTATCATTTAAAACTGCATCTGGATGTAAACCTATTTTTTCAACCAAGTATTTAATCAAGCTAACACGATAAATGTCAATATTATGAATTTGTGCTTTAAAATAATCATCATCTGGATTTATTTTTAAACCATGATAAACTAATAATTTTATTATTTTTAAAGAAAACATATTAAGTGCTATTGAAAATCCCTTACAATAATAATGATCTAATCCTTCTATTGATTGATCATTATTTGGGTCTATACCATTTTCTAGTAATATTTGTACTATTTTATGATTGTCATTTTCACACGCAATAACCAAAACAGATTTGTTATCTTCATTTATATGTTTAATATTTGCCCCATTTTCTATTAATAATTTTACTATTTTTGTATGTCCACAATAACAAGCAAGCAATAAAGGCGTATCTCCTGTTTTTGTAGTAACATCAATTAAAGCACCATGTGATAATAAACATTTTACTGCTTCTATATTTCCCTCCATAGTTGCCTTCAAAATAGGATTTGTTACATGTATCATTGTTGAATCTTTTTGTTCATCTGTGATATTTTTTTTGTTAATATCAGATTTATATTTAATAAGTAACTCCATTATTTTTATATTATTATTTTCAGATGCTTTTATAAGTGCTGTTGTACTTTGTCTATTAGTTCCAATAAGAGAATCTTGAAAAATTAAATTTGGATTTGCTCCAGCTTCTAATAATAATTTAACAGCAGTTATTTTATTATTAGCAGAAGCATTTATTAATGCTATGCTATACATAGTATTTATATTCATATCATATGTCTTTTGTGCTTTTAATAATGTTTTTATTATTTTTTTACTACCACTATTTCTACATACTACTGTAAGAGCTGTGTTTCCAAAGTTATCTGATTCATTTATATCAACACCTTTATTAATAAGCAAATTTACCAAATTAATATGATTATTAATAACAGCATGTATCCATATAGTCATCTCTTCATAATTATAAAAATTAATAAAACTATACATATCAAAATAACTAGCATAACCAAAAGAATAGTTATAATAACTGTCATCATATTTATATTTATAATTATAATCTGCCCCACAATTAATAAGATTCATTGCGGAATATTCCATTTGTTTTTGTAATGCTATAATAAGTGGTGTTTGTTTGTTATTATCCATTGTATTCATTAATCCAGTCATTTTTATTAATTGTAAAAAATTAAAACTGTCTTCAGTCCCAGCTTGTAATATTAATAAAATAATTTCTATATTATCAAAATATTGTAAGATTTTACTGAAACAATCTTTATTGAAAAAGCTGATAATAGTTGAATCCAATGTTTTTTTATATTTGTCGTTTTTTATAATAAATAACATTTTATTAAAATCTGCTTCATAATTATTATCCATTTTGTTTTCTGTACATACATTACGCGAATTACTTTTTAAATTTATTTATTTATTATATTATTAAGAAATGCTATAAATATAATATAAATAATAAATGTATATATTAAATAATGTTCCCGCTTGGAGCAATTGTATTTGTAAGTGCATCTTCTACAGCATTTGTTACATTATTAAAACTATGTAATGGCGAATATAGTAATACATCAGTCGAAGAGTATTTTCAAGAAAATACATCAAAAGCAAAAAAATGTTCAAATTTTTGTAAATAAAATAAATTAACATAATAATTAACATAAAAGTTTTTTTTTGTAAATAATAAATGGAGTATTTACAAAATTGCTTGTATATTAATTTAGAAAATAGACCGGACCGCCTAGAACATGTAACACAACAATTAGAAAATATGGGAATTAAAGGCGAACGTTTCAATGCTATTCGTAGTGAGGATGGAGCTGTTGGTTGTACTTTAAGTCATTTAAAATGTTTGAAAATCGCAAAAGAACGTGATTGGGAACATGTGTTTATTTGTGAAGATGATATTACTTTTTTAGATCCAAACACTTTTAAAACCAATCTGGATAGATTTATGAAGTCGGGTATCGATTGGGATGTATGTATTGTTGGTGGTAATAATGGTCCTCCTTTTGTACGTATGGATGATTTCTGTATTCGTACATTTAATTGTCAAACAACTACTGGATATATTGTTAAAAAAAGATTTTATGATGTCCTTATAGAAAATTTTCATAATAGCGCTACTAATCTTATTAAAGAACCTGAGCAAAGACGTTTATATGCTATCGATGTTTACTGGAAACGACTACAAGCTGGTGGAACTTGGTATATGATTACTCCTGTTACTGTAATCCAAAAAGAAGGTTACAGTGACATAGAAAAAAGAAATATGAATTATACTCCTCTTATGATGGATCTCGAAAAAAAATGGCTACAGAGTCGTATTAATCCTGTTACTCATTAGTTTTTCAACTGTAAAAACATACTGGCCATAACTGATTTATTTTTTTCCGCATATTCGAATGATTCCAATGTGGATTTATGTTGCTTTTGCATCATATGTTCTCTACGTACCTTTTCTCTATTATCAAACATTTGTTGTGCCTGTTTTTCTTCCATTGGATTTATTGGTTGCTGATCACGAGCTCTTACAAATTGTTCTACACTTTTATATTGTTTAACATTGTTCAGGTCTCGTTCACTTACATTAAATATGGATTGATCCTTATGAACCTTACGTAAATCATCAAATTTCAGCTTACTAAAAGGATCACTTGTTACATAGCTATTATCATCATCTTCATCATATAAATTAGTTCCTCCCGAATGTATCATTTCTTGTACTCCTCTATGTACAACTACTTGTTGTTGCTCCTTCATATTATCAAATACTTGTCGCATATTGTTAGGATTAACATTAGTAGGTACATCAAAGTTAGATTCTTCTTCTTTAAACCATTCATTTTTTGTTTCATCTATTTGTTTTACCATATTTTTCTCAAACAATTTATTAAATGCCGCGGAGAACTTTTTATTATCTACTTTATCTATTTTTGATTTTATTTTCTCATTTTCTTCATTATCATTATTCATTGGAGTATATTCTTTGTCTCTTACTTCAGCATTTTGTTTATTATTTTCATTATAAAAATTTAATACCACTTCAAATGCTTTTTTATAAAATATAAAATATTCACTAGGTAATTTCGATTTGTCTGGATGCGTCATTAATACTTTCTTTTTAGCTGCGAGAATTTGTTCTCTCGATATTTCGTATGTATGAATATTAAATAAATGTAATAATTCTTGGAGACTATACATAGCAATGTCTAAATTATGACCTTTCATTTACTATTTCCATATATTAATTATATATACGGAAAACGAACAAAACAGAAAACAACTATATAAACATAATATATTGTTATAGTATATTATGATTACTTCTATAGCAGATAAAGACGCATTTCAAACTCTTTTAGATAATAATCAGGGTATAATTGTATTAAAATTTGGCGCCGAATGGTGTGGTCCATGTAAACAAATTGAAGAATATGTTTCAAATAAATTCGAAAACATGCCTCAAAGTGTACAAACTGGAATAATTGATGTTGATGATAATTTTGAATTATATGCTATATTAAAGCGAAAAAAAATTGTACAAGCTCTACCTACTATTGTTCGTTATGATAGTGACAATAAATCATTATTTCCTAGTGACAGTATTATTGGAATTGATACAAAAAAATTAGACAATTTCTTTAATGATATAATTAAAGACGCTTAGACTTATATCTGGTATTATTTTTTGAAGATTTATATTTTTTTTGTAAAGTCTTTTTTTCTTTCTTTTTCTTTTTATTTTTAAAACCTCCATATCTTTCACTTTCTGGTTGTTCCTCTGTAGGTACTTCACTATATTCTTGTTGTTCTTGTTGTTCTTGCTCTGGATTATATTGTTCCTCTGTAGGTGCTTCACTATATTCTTCTTGTTCTTGTTCTTCGGTAGGTGCTTCATTATATTCTTCTTGTTCTTGTTCTGGTTGTTCTTGTTCCTCTGTAGGTTCTTCATTATATTCTTCTTGTTCTTGTTCTTGTTCCTCATTAATTTCTTCTTCAGGTTCTTCATTTATTATTTCTGGAACTTCAGTTTCTTCATTTGTTTGTTCTGGTTCACTTTTATCTAAAACTGTTACATAAGCTAACATCATAGAAGTTAATGTAACTAAACCATATGCTAATATAGGGATAGAATTTTCGTTCATATTATATTATCAGTATATATTATAATATGAATAATTTCGAAAAAGGTAAAGATAATAACGAAATAGATATTTATAAAATTCCAAAAGGTACCAAACTATATAGAACTTTGGAAACAGAAAATAAAGGTACTCTTAAAAATGAACCTACTTTTTTTGCTTTAGATAAAGAATCCGTAATAGAAAATTACAAATCACAAGGTTATCCTTATGAATTTGAAACTAAAAAAGATTTACAATTAGCTATTGTAGATAAAAATAATAATAAATTATTTGAAAAAGCTAATAAAAATGAACAACAATTATTAAAAAATAACTATGGAATGGAACAAGGAAATAAAAGAAATTCAACAAATACAGGTGACAGGGGTGTGTTATCATATATATGTAACAAAATCAAATTAGATGGATATGGGGCAAAAGAAATGCCTACTGAGTTCGGTAAAATGCACGCAGAAATAGCATTATGTGATACAAAAAAAAAAGTAAATTTAATAAAACAAGTTGAATTAAATGAAGATCAAAAAGATAATATTAAACAAGCACTATTAAAAAAAACTATAAAAAAACCAAAACGTAAAATATTATCAGATAGATCACCACCACCAAGTTTACAATTAAATTTCGATAGTCCACCAATTAATAAAACTAAGCGTAAACTTTCTTTTGGTGGAAATAAGAAAAATAAAAAAAATAGAATAACACGAAAACGTAAATCTAAAATATAAAATCCCAATCATCATAAAGACCACCTAAAGTGATGTTTATTATGTTTGAATCCTGTAATAAATGAGAATTATTATTAATTAATAATATTTTAAGTTCGTCTGAAATATATTTATGTTCCAATGTATCTAACATTTGTTTTCTATAATAGTTTATTTCTATTGTTTTCATTTCATCATATAATTCGGTTAACTCAGGAGATTTGAATCTTTCATCCATTCCTTTTCTTTTATTTCTTTCATCACTGTCATCTATATCACTAATAAAACTATTATTTAAGTATGATTTGAATATTTTCATACTGGAAATTGTCAATGGGAATAGGGCTAAAAATTTAATCATTATTATATTATTGTATTATAATTTGTTTATATTTTTAAAACAATTTTATGAGTATTATGTATATATGAATATACATAATATAGAAAACAGAAAGTATTTTACTGAAAAATTTATAAAACAAGTCTATACTCCACCTAAATATTATGAAATGTCTTCTCAGGAAACAGATTATACTGATATGGAATCGATTGATGGAATGGAAGAACACGACAATATGTATAATATTAATGGTACTAACTATCTGTTTGCTGCTGATGTATTACAAAAGGATTTTTCAAATCAGTTAAATTTTAAAACAGATGATTTTCCAGTTCATTTAGTTTTATTTCGTATTAATAATTCTCTTGAAACACCCTTTTTAGAATATTTTTTAACAGGAACAAAAGAGTTAGCATTTCCATTTATAAACTTCAAAAGAAGCGACTTTGATAATGTTGAACAAGAAGATAACGAAGAAGAACACCCAATTAATGTAAGATTTAAACATTTAATAGGAGAAGAAATAATTCGTAAAACTGGTTTTGATGTAAATAAAGAAGAATTCGAATTAAATGATTTAATGAAAGGTTATTTTGATAAAAATGGCGAATTTTATGTATTTATAAATGTACCACTTGAAGAAGAATTTGATAATGGTTATTGGGCGTTGTATGATGAAATTTATAACATTCAGGAAATAAATGAAATATTAATTAATAAAAATGATATTGACCTATTTAATAATAAAAGTTTACATATTATAAAAACAACTGATAATAAGCCTGTTAAAACACCAGTATGTGGTTACATTATGACTAAAGAAGATAATGGTGAGTTTTCAAATGTACCTGTAGACAAGCCTCATTTTGAAAAACCTTATAATTTTGACGAATTTGAAGAAGTATATATTTTCTCACAAAACCCAATAAACACAGGTAAATATCAAAAATATGCTATTATTTTAGAAGACCCTTTATATTTCCACAAAGATAAAGATATAAAAAAATCTAATAAGGAGCAATATAAAAGTGTTTATTATGTAAATAAAGACGGAGTATTCTATTTATTACAATATTATCAACAATTTGCTTCTTTATAATTGATATAAAAATATTATCAAATAGGTTTAAAGTCATATTAATGTAATTTAATTAATATGGATTGTAGTAATAATATAAAAAAGTTACCAATAGATGTAATCAATAATATAAAAGATTATCTTATATTTAAACCAAATACACAAGGAAAGTTAAAAAAAGCAATTACTACATGGTGTAGTACGTGTAGTACGCAAAAACACGTAGCATTAAAAAAATATGGACATATTTCATTATGGAATACGTCATTAATTCAAGATATGTCAAAATTATTTTATAAAAAAAAATTTTTTAATGACGATATATCATATTGGGATACATCTAATGTGACAAATATGGAAAAGATGTTTTATCGATGTGAAAATTTCAATCAACCCTTAAATAATTGGAATGTGTCTAATGTCACTAATATGGATCTTATATTTGAAGACTGTAAAAAATTCAATCAACCATTAAACAATTGGAATGTTTCTAATGTAACAAGTATGAATTCAATGTTTTCTAATGCATCATCGTTCAATCAACCTTTGAACAATTGGAATGTATCTAAACTTAAATTAATGTATTTTATGTTTCAAAATTGTAAAAATTTCAATCAACCTTTGAACAATTGGAATGTTTCTAATTTAACAAATATGTTATATGTTTTTCATAACTGTAAAAAATTCAATCAATCTTTGAACAATTGGAATGTTTCTAATGTTACGAGGATGGGTAATTTGTTTGAAGGATGTGAAAATTTCAATCAACCTTTTGATAATTGGGATGTTTCTAATGTAACAGATATGGGAGGGATGTTTTGGAATTGTGTAAATTTCAATCAACCTTTGAACAATTGGAATGTTTCTAATGTTACTAATATGGGACATATGTTTGAAGGATGTGAAAATTTCAATCAACCTTTTGATAATTGGGATGTTTCTAATGTTACTAATATCAGAGATATGTTTAGAAATTGTAAAAATTTTAATCAATCTTTAGATAATTGGGACCTTTCTAATATCAATCAGGTTTTCTCTAATCCATTAAATTGGAGTTCATAATTTCTTAGCCAAAACAATTTCTTTCATATTTTGTTTATAATCAATAATAGATTGTTGGACTTCAATGTTATGAACTCCTATTATATTTGCTGCTAATATTCCAGCATTTTTTGCTCCATTTAACGCTACAGTTGCTACTGGTACTCCAGAAGGCATTTGTAAAATAGACAATATTGAATCCCACCCATCTATAGAATTTGAAGATTTAATAGGAACACCAATCACTGGAAGTGGTGTTAATGATGCGATCATTCCAGGAAGGTGTGCTGCTCCACCAGCTCCTGCTATTATTACAGAAATTCCATTTGTATGCGCATTTTGACCATATTCCATCATTTTTTCAGGAGTTCTATGGGCAGATACAACTTCTACTCTGGTTTGAATATTGAGTGTATTCAATATTTCTACAGATTGCTTCATGATTGGGTAATCAGAATCACTACCCATGATTATTCCAACGCAAATATTATTAACCATTAACAATAATAATATTTTTCATTTATACCATTTCTATATGATAATGTTGTAAATATGATTCTAGATTTTCACTTGTAATTATATCAGTCATATATGTCGTCATATATACTCTAATTTCGTCTTTCATTGGTCTACGACCATAAAGTGCTATGAATGAGTTTACATATTCATCTATTGTTTCTTTTTCTTTTGTATATTTCTTACTTGCTTCTGTCATACTTGCTCTAAAATTTTTACGAGCATGTTCCTTTTTCATAACTGTTTCTATTATTTGATGTTCTTTTTCATCTAATTGTGCCTCCTTTTGTTTTAAATTCTTTTCTTTTAATAATAAATTTGAACCATCATCTTCTCCATTTTCTAATTCTAAATACCAATGATGACGAGCTTCCATTGCACTCACAATAATATCACAAATATCTGGTTTTCTTAATTTTTCATAACGAAGACGTTGCTCTGAGCCATCACGACCTTTAAAAGTTGCTGTAAATTCATCTATTATTTGTTGATTAATTGCTGGACTTGTTTCCATTAACCGATCAAATTCTTGACGATTGTGTTTTAAAAAACTAGATGCGTCTGAACGTTCATCTGGTGCTTTTGATAATTCAATGCGAATATTACGGGCATATTTATCCCAGGCTATTGACATTACTCTATGTGATTCATTTAATTCTGATATTTTCAAATATTGTTGAATAGTTGTTAAAATACCTATAAAAATATTCAGAGAACCAATAGCCATTGGGGCTAATGTTTGCATATTTGTTGGAAGACTACTTGTAGCAAAAGATGCGGTACCACTAATTGTCGATAATATAATCGCTGGAATTGTAAACCAAGCATGCATTTTAGAAAATTTTACATGTGAGCGAGCATGTAACCATTTATAACATTGAGCAGCATCACACCATTCTACTAGTATTAATTCATTTTCTGGTGACCATTCTATCTTTTTTTTAGGCTCTGTTGGAGTTGATGAGTCAGCTGCTAAACTATCATTTTCATCTTCATGTTTATCGCGATTTTCTTTTTTATTGCTACTCATTGTATAATATATTCAAATACTTTTTATTTATTTTTTATATGTAAATACAAAATAAATTTAAGCAATTACTTTTTCATTTTTTGAATCAACCTCTTCTATTTTCAAAAAAACTACATTATTACTTACATCTGATTCATCAAATTTTCCAAACTGAATAGCATTAAAACTTGAATCTATATCAACTAAATTGTTTGTTTCATTATTATATACAAATTCTTCTTCACTATTACCTAATTCATCTTTTATTAATTCATTGATATTATTATTATTATCAATTTCAGCGTTCACTATTGTTGGATCATAATGAATATCATCGATTGAAAAACTCTGATTTGTTTGAATATTTTCTTCTACTTCTTTATAAAAATTTTGGAATCTATGAAAAGCTCTTTTCAAATGTTTCTTTTGAGAAATATGAAAAAAAGCAATATAATTTATGTATAACATTATTTGATGATTTAAAATACCATTCTCATATTCTAATGTATTTATAAAATTTGATATTGAAAATCCTACTTGATGCTCATCATAATAATTTGTTATTGATTCTCTTTTAATTTGATAATTTTCAAATAATAGTTTAATAATATGTAAAATATTGTTGTGAATGTCTTTTATGTCATCTATTTTATATTCTTGGAAAGGTTCTAAATCTTTGTAAGTTACATATGTTCTTAATTCAGGAGATTCTGAAAATTCTGTTTTATTCTCTTTTAATGTATTAATTATCATGTTATATAGCTTATAGTAATCGCAATACATTCTATTATTTATAAATGAAATGCTCTTTTCTAAATTTTCTAATTCTAATTGAAATGATTTATATTGAAAATAGAATGAATCTAAACAAAACAAAAAGACCTTTTCATGATTTTGATGTATTAATACATTGTATGCTTCCTTTAATTTATATAATGTTGTATTAGCCGTTACTTTTACTGTAGTTATTTCATCTATTATTTGTAGTATATTTGTAAAGCTATTTTTTAACTTATCTATTTGAAATCCATGATTTTTTTCCATATACATTACCAATACAAAAAAAGTATATAGATAATTTATTTTGCTGTATTTGAGCATATTATTTCATATAATTCTCGCTGTATTTGTTCATAATCCTCTGGAATATTATATTCGTCATCATCATCATCGTCTTTTTTTCCTCCTGAATTTGGTATTATTTTCAATTTTGGTTTGTGTATATACAGTGAATATATTATTGGTTCTGTGGGTTTTATACAATTACTCATTGTATGATATTTTCTAATAACTCTTACTAACATTTTTTTACTATTATATGTTCGGATATTAATTATTCAATTTTATAATTTATTTGTATACCTTAAATATCTTAAATCCACCTTAGATAAATTAATAAAAAGAAAAGTAGCAGTACTTGAATTAAATCTTTTTCTGTACCGGTACATCTATATTTACTATTAATATTTTATAACAGTATAAATATTTTTATATTAATTGAATAATTAGTTAAAAACATATATGAAAAATATGTATATACATTATTATAATGGAATTTGAAAATCTTAATAACTTTTGTAAGATTATTCGCGACTTGTTAAATGATTTAGAAACTACCTTTCCTGAGTATAAAGAACAATATACTTCTATCTCGAATTCGTTAACTCATGGAGAATCTCAATTCAAATTACACGAATACTGTTTAAAGGTTATTCCTCCACGTTTTTTCGATATTCTTTATCAAAATGATGATATTTTCGATGATCCTGAAATTGATACACAATTTTTACCCGGAATTGATTTCAAAAATCTTATTAAAAATAAAGACATTAGTGAAAATACACAAAAAATTCTCTGGAAATATTTACAGTTAATGTTATTTACACTTGTTGAAGACGTAAAAGATAAAGACATGTTTGGTGACACCGCTAGTCTTTTTTCAGGTATTAATGAAGATGACCTACAAGAAAAGATGAAAGAAGCATTCGATAATATGGGTAATCTTTTTGAAAATATTGAAAGTAAAATGAAACAAGCTGATACTGATGATCAACCTAAATCATCTGATGATAAATCTGAAGAAAAATCCGATGAAAAATCAGATGAAAATACTAGTGGCTTTCAAATGCCTAATCTTGGTTCTATTCAAGACCATTTGAAAACCATTTTAGAAGGTAAAATTGGTAATCTTGCGAAAGAATTAGCTTCTGAATTAGGTGATGAATTTAAAGATATGCTAGGTGATGGTGATAACGTCAACCCAAAAGATTTATTTAAAAACCTTATTAAAAATCCAAAGCAGATCAAAGACCTTATTCATAAAATTACTACTAAGATAGAGGATAAAATGAAAAGTGGTAACATTTCTAGAGACGAATTGATGAAAGAAGCAAGCGATATTATGGGTAAAATGAAAGAATTCGGTGGAAAAGATGAAATGATGAATATGATGAAAGGTATGGCCAAATCTATGGGCGGTAAAAAAGGACGTTTTAATATGGGAGCCTTTGAATCTATGGCCAGAGAACATGAACAAAAAGAACGTTTACGTAAAAAAATAGAAGAACGTCGTAAAGCCAAAATAGTTGAAGAAAATAATAAGAAAACATTTGTAATTGAAGGTGAAACACAAGAAAAGACTGATTATATTCATCCTGAGATTTTGAAAGAAATGGAAGAAGCTGATTTAGAAAAATCAAAATCTAAAGCAACTAGCAGTTCTACTAATAAGAAAAAGAAGAAGAAAAAGAAGAAAAATTAATATATCAAATCTATATATATAATGGGTTGGACAGAAAATAATTATGAACCAATTAAAAATGTACCAATGAATTTGAGAATTGCTGTGAAATTTGGTAAAATAATACCTTTATTATCGAAAGAGAAATTGTTTGAACGTTTTAAAATAGAAAACTTGAAAAAATCGAAAATGTCTGGTAGTTCTAATTCAGTAATGTTTGGAAATACAAATAAAAATATGGCTATAGCTATAAGGTCTTCAATAAATCCGATTGGGTACAAAAAAGAAGATGGTTCTACTCAATTAAAATTAAGTGATTCTTCAAATGAAAAAGAGTTACTTAAAAAAAAAGATTTACTTAAACGTACAAGAGATGCCTGGAAATTTGCTAATGATAACGGTCTTTGTCCAGAAGTTCTTTTTTTTGGTTATTATTATGAAAAAGATGAAATATATTCATGTATAATTTCTCAACGGTATCATGGTAGTATGTTTGATTATTTTGAGACAAATTGTGACAGTCAGGGAATATGTGACCAATTGACACAACAAATAATAGCTCTATTAAATAAAATGAATAATGGTGGATATATATGCTATGACATTAAACCAGAAAATACTGTTTATAGGACAGCAGATGTAGATAATAGTAAAAAAATAAGTGATGTACGTTTAATTGATTGGGATGGTGATTTCTGTATAAATCACAAATCAGCAAAAGACTATAAATTAATATCACGACTTATTATGGCAAGCCATTTCAAACGGTTTGATAGTAATTTATTTAATAATAATAACTTTCAGGTTTTTAAGACAGAAGAATTAGACACATTATATTCTGGTATTGATGATTTTAAAACAGATAGAATTCTAAGAAAAGTACAAGTAGAAAATTATTTTCCAGAACTAAAATCCAAATATGATAAATTTAAAAATGAAACAGATGGTACAAAAATACTTATTAATAAAGAAAACGAATTTAAAATATTCCTACTTAAACAATTAAAAGAATTTACACCTGAAGGATATAAATGTAATGAAAAATTTATAAATGTGTACTCAGATTGTACACCTAACGAAGATGAAATTAGAACATCCAAAATTAAAAAAAAGAAAAAGAATTTTAAAAGATTTTTTGGAAAAGGTGGTAATCGTACTGCAAAAAAGAAATCAAAATCAAAAAAGACAAAAACAAGAAAATGTAAATAAATATCGAATAATAATATTAAATAAATATTATTATAATAAACTTTATTAAAGAAATAACACATTTATATACATCCAATGGAGGATTCGTTATCTCCATTAGACGGAAGATACTTAATAAAAACTAAACAATTACGTTATTATTTTAGTGAAAAATCCTTTTTTAAGTATCGCCTTCTTATTGAGATTAAATATTTCTTAAAATTAATCGATATTTTACCTGAATTAGATGACCTTAAAGAATCCAAAGATAGTATTACAAATGATCTCATGACATATTATAATAATTTTGATTCAAATCAATATAAAACAATAAAAAACATCGAAACAACTACTAAGCATGATGTAAAAGCATTAGAATATCATATTCAAAACATATTTGTTAAAATGAATATACCTAAGTATGTACCTTTTATACATTTTGGTCTTACATCACAAGATATTAATACTAGTGCTAATATTTTAGCTTTAAAAGATGCTGTAAAATCCGTATTAATACCTGAACTATACAAAATTATCAATGTTTTAAATATTTATCATAAAGAAATGATGAATGTTCCTATGTTGTCATTTACACATGGTCAGCCTGCGGTTCCAACAACAATGGGCAAAGAATTAAATGTTTTTAATTATCGTTTAAAAGAACAAATCCAATATATCGAAAATTTCATATATACTACTAAATTTGGTGGCGCTGTTGGTAATTTCAATGCGCATGTATTAGCATACCCTAATATTGATTGGAACAAATTTGCGGATCACTTTATAGAAGACGATTTACAATTGAAACGTGAGTGTGTTACATCTCAAATCAGTAATTATGATAATTTATGTAATATCTTAAATTTTATAAAGACTATTAATAATATCATAAATGATTTGAATATTGATTGTTGGTTATATATTTCAAAGGGTTATTTAAAACAAAGAGTTAATAATAATGAAATTGGTTCATCTACCATGCCTCATAAAGTTAATCCTATTAATTTTGAAAATAGTGAAGGTAATATTTGTATTGCGAATTCTATTATAGAAGGTATAACTCGGAAATTACCTATATCAAGATTACAAAGAGACTTATCTGACAGTACTATTTTACGTAATATTGGTACAATCCTAGGTTATTGTCTATTATCATATACATCTACATACGAAGGTTTAAATAAAATCACATTAGATAGAGATGTAATCAGAAACGAATTAAATTCTAATCCGATTATTTTATCAGAAGGTATTCAAACTGTTATGCGAAAACATAACATAAATGATGCGTATGAACAAATGAAAGATTTAACTAGAAATAATTCAGATATTACTTCAGAAAAAATGAATAATTACATTTCTACTTTAAATAATGATTTACAGAGTGAATTATCATCACTATCTGTAGAAAATTATTTAGGTTATAGTAATGTTTAAATGAAATATGCTTTAATAAATTATTTGTCGGTATGGTATAGTGGTTATTACATCACGTTGTGGCCGTGAAAACCTGTGTTCGATTCACAGTACCGACACCACACAGGCAACTTGGCGGAGTGGTTAACGCGGTGCCCTGCTAAGGCATTGCCCTATGGGCGCGTAGGTTCGAATCCTACAGTTGTCGATTGAAAAATAATATATATATATCTCTTTATATATATGTATATTATAGACAATATAGAACAAATCATATTATCACTTGTAATATTATTTATTTCATGTTACATAACTAAATATAAAGAATCAAGTTTCTTACTATTAATCATATTATTATATTTATTATTTTATATCTTTAAAAATAATTCATTCAAAGGTCGCTATGTAGAAAAAGCCATATTGACCACTATTTGTCTATTTATATTAATATATGGTATAAATTATAATAATTATTATATTAATAACTATAGTGTTTCTCTATTACTGTTTATTAATATTCTTATGTTATCAATAACATGTTATCCATTCAAAACGATATATGATTATATATCATTATTTGGAATAATATTATTACTAATAACTTTTAATTTTTCTAATTGGGAAGTAATTAATATGAAATTAGTGAAAGTAGATTATAACTGGATATATCTAAAAACACTAGTTTTAACTATTTTATATATATATTCTAATTGTCCAGCAAAAAATTATAATTATAAATTATTAATTCCTTTATATGCACCATTTTTATTTCCATTAAATGAATATATTATACATCGAACAATATTTTTTGGAATAGGAATTTTATATGTCTTTTATTTTGATAAATAAAAAAAGTAAAATTACATAAAATAATATATTTGTTTATGTAATAATGGAAAATAAAATTATCAACACGCTTCGATTTCTTTCATTAGATATGATCGATACCGCAAATTCCGGACATCCCGGAATGCCTTTAGGTTGTGCTCCATTAATGTTTGTATTATGGTCTGAGTTTATGAACTTTAACCCAGATGACCCTTTAGATATTAATAGAGATAGATTTGTATTATCTAATGGTCATGGTTGTGCGTTATTATACAGTATGTTACATTTACTTGGTTTTGATTATTCAATTGATGATTTAAAACAATTTAGAAAATTACATAGTAAAACACCAGGACATCCTGAATATAATCCATCATTAGGAATAGAAACTACAACTGGACCTCTAGGTCAAGGTATTGCAAATGCTGTAGGTATGGCTATAGCAGCAAAAAAGAAGAGTATATCTAATCACATATATGTTATGTGTGGAGATGGATGTTTAATGGAAGGTATTTCACATGAAGCGTGTGCTTTAGCCGGACATTTAAAATTGGATAATTTAATTCTATTATATGATGATAATAATATCACTATTGATGGAATGACTGATATTACATTTACTGAAAATATAATTAATAGGTTTAATGCTATAAACTGGGATGTTCATATTGTAGACGATGGTAATACAGATTATGAAGACATTTATAATAAGATATCAAATGCTAAGTTTTCAGATAAACCTTCAATTGTTATTGTAAAAACAATAATAGGATACGGTTCTCCATTAGCTAATACCAGTAAATCACATGGTGCTCCTTTCGGTAAATCTATTACTAGTTCAATGAAAAAAGAATTATCATTCGACCCAGATAATGAGTTTATTGTTGATAATGATGTTAAAGAATATTTTACACAACTAAAACAAACCAAAATGAAGGAATTTAACTCTACAATACGTGACAATTTAGTTAACAGTATAAAACCAATATATCCATTATTTGATATTATTAATGAAAAAGAAAAATGTTCAACACGAGAACTATCTGGTAAAATATTACATGAAATTGTATCTTCAAATAATAATATAATTATTGGTAGCGCGGATTTAAGTGAATCGAATAAAATTCCTTTTTCAGATAAATATATTTCGTGGTATGATTTTAAACAACCTTATTTACATTATGGTGTTAGAGAACATTCAATGGCCGGTATAGCTAATGGAATAAGTACATTTGATGTTGTACCATTTATAGGTACATTTTTGATGTTCATAAATTATTGTTTAGCATCTATTAGGTTAGCTGCGCTATCACAACACAAAGTTGTATATGTTTTAACACATGATTCGGTATTTCTAGGTGAAGATGGTCCTACACATCAACCTATTGAATCATTAACCATTTTAAGAAGTATTCCTGGTTTAACAACCATTAGACCGTGTAATTTCGATGAAATTAAACAAGCTTATAAATATGCTTTAATACATGATGGACCTACTGCTGTCGTTTTATCTAGACAAGGGTTTGAAATTTATGAAAGTGAAAATACAGATGTTACAAAAGGTGCTTATGTTATTTATAAAGAAACCGATGATGTTAAATATATACTTGTAGCTACTGGTTCTGAGGTACCTCTTGCTATTTCTGTTGCAAAACATATGAAAAATATTCGAGTGATTTCTATGCCGTCTTGTGAACTTTTTGATTTACAAAATGATGAATATAAAAATGAAATAATACCATCAAATATCATTAAGATTAGTATTGAAGCAGGTTCAACACTTGGTTGGTATAAATATGTTGATCATTGTTATGGTATAGATACATTCGGAGCATCTGGTCATATTTCAGAATTAAAAGAAAATTTCAAATTTACACAAGAAAAAATAATTGATTTTATAAATAAAATTTAGAGCATGAACAATTATACTTGTTCCATAATATCTCCCTCAAATGGTCCTATAGTTTGTATTGGTTCTTCTATACCATAATAATTATTATATATTCGTTTACTAATTGCATACAGTATTGTTAATCCACCACATACTATAAAACCTATGGCTACTTGGTCAGCTTCATTTAAATTTGACATTATATGATTTATAATAAATATATAATGTAATTTCAAATTCAATTTTTTTACTTGACATATACCTCTCTTATTACGTGCTTCATTATCTTATTTAACTTTAATGCGTCAGTTGACTGTTCTCCTCCTAATGATTCTGTAGATATCTTCATGTATTCTATATTGTCTGGAGTATCACACTCAAATGCGTCTGGATGCTGTTTTTCCCACTGTCTTAGTGTACCATAATTCTTTCTTTCAACTGACTTTATTAATTTCTTTAATGACGATTTATCATCAGTATCTTTCTCCCATGTATCACCCTGTTTTATATACAATGTTTCGCGTTTTAAATCAGTACAGTGTAATGGACGTTTATAAACATCCATAGCACCTAATGTATTACTGAATATGTTCATCATTCCATTAACATATCCTACATCACCCATATGCTCCAGTTCCTTTATTCCTATATTCAAATTTTGTATGAAATTTTGTATTGACATAGCATCTTTACACTGCTCATTCAAGAAGAAATTAAGATTGAATTTATTATTACAATTTGTATTTGTAGAATTATTTATATTTGTTATCTGATTTATTTGAGGTATTAATTCTTGTATTTGCTTCTGATGTTCTTGTTGTTGTTCCTTCATCTGTTCTTGTTGTTCTAACATTTGTTCTTGTTGTTCTTTCATATGCTTAAAATGTTGCTCTTGTTGCTCTATCAACAATTTTTTTAATTCTGTTGTTTCTTCTTGCTGCTTTAC
>Ga0181409_1000031_pt1 | contig 44679 bp, 53 predicted proteins | sample 32SPOviralmetaG_FD_130138 | JGI IMG/M metagenome (GOLD analysis project Ga0181409, IMG submission 130138) | Marine viral communities from the oligotrophic San Pedro Time Series (SPOT) site, San Pedro Channel, CA, USA - 32 SPOT_SRF_2012-05-30 | ecosystem: Environmental > Aquatic > Marine > Strait... | reverse complement strand
TCAAAGCGAAGTTAAACCTTTACTGTTCGCTGGACTTTTGCTTCAAGGGGGTGTATTGAGTTATGATCAAAATGTACTTAGTGGTGGCAGCGGAGCAAGATACCTCGGTATTGGTAGCTCTAAGCAGTATAGAGAAGATTTAATGACAGTTAGTTTAAGGCTTGTTTCAGTCAGTACAGGAGAGATATTAATAGAAACTTCTGCGCAAAAAAGCCTTTTAAGTGTTGGAATCTCACAAGATATTTTTCGATTTCTAGATGAAGGACAAAGGTTGGTAGAGGTGGAAGGTGGTAGAGCGCAAAATGAATCAACTAGCATTGTATTACAATCAGTAGTTGAAAGAGCTGTACTAGAAATAATAAAGATAGGCGAGACAAAAGGGTACTGGGAGATTAGAGATGAAGAAGTTAATTAGTTTATTATTAGTTTGCTGTATTGCAATAGCAGATGATAACGAAATTTATGTGGATCAAGCTGGAGCATCTTCATCAATTGATTTGGAGCAATTAGGTTCTGGAAATATTATAGGTGGATTATTATCTGCACATGGATCTATGACACCATTTGATCTCGATGGCAATTCGATGACATTAGATGTAAATTTAATTGGTAACAATAACAAGATGTTAGGCGACATAAACTCAGATACATTCACAGGTCTGTTTGACTTCGATGGTGATACCAACTCATATACCATTCAAGTAGATCCTACAAACACCTATTCAGCCGATAACGCAAACGTGAATGTGAACGTGGATGGATCAACAAATGCCATGACATTAGATTTAGCTACTTCTTCCTTGGCTTCTGGTGCAGATGTAGACACAATAGTTCAAGGAAATAGTAATACAGTGAATATTGACTTAGATGTAGATTCAGCAGTAAATTATATGGATATAGACGGAGACAGTAATACAGTAAACTACGATGGGAACGGCTATGCTGGAGCATATTTCAAACTCGAACATGATGGCTCATCGAGAGCCTTTGAAGTTGATCAACAATCTACTTTGGATAATGATTGGCTGCGTGTTATTTCAAACGGAAGCAACGGCACAGTTTGCATCAACCAGTCGGACCAAGGAACCTCAACCTCTTGCTAAAGATATTGGCTCAATCTCTGAGCTAAATGGTGTAACCAGAGTTGTTCGAGAGAAACCTTTAAAAAGTGAGGTAGGCTTCTCACTAGATTCTATGGATAAGCTGGAAACAGCTGCTGGTCGCATGGGTGTTACTTTTCGTGATGAAACAACTATTAGGTTGACCGAGAATAGCACTGTGATTGTTGACTCCTTTATATTTGATCCAAATCCATCTAACTCCAGTATGGCTTTAAACTTTGTAAAAGGAACCGGTAGGTTTATCAGTTCAAAATCAAAAAGAATAAAAAAAGAAAACATTAAGATACGAGCTGGCAATAGTGCAGTTGTAGGGATTAGGGGCACGGATCTCACGCTAACAGTAAAAGATACTGGGGAGGTTCTCGTTATTCTGCTGCCTAATGAATTTGGAGAAAGTTCAGGTGAGATAGTCGTTACAACTGCTTTGGGAAGTGTGGTTTTGAATAAACCATATCAGGCTACAACTGTGTATAACTTGGAATCAGTGCCATCAAATCCAGTAATACTAGATCTTACTTTAGATCAAATAGATAACTATTTAATTGTTTCTCCACCAGAAGAAAAACGACTAGAGACAAATGAATCAAGCGCAACTGCATCATCATCTATATTGGACACAGATTTTCTCGAATTTGACGATTTAGATGCTGATGTGCTAGATGCAGAATCAGAGCTAGAATACACAGAGCTTGATATAGATTACCTCGCAACTAATTTTTTGGAAGATTTGCTTGATGTGATACAAGAGGTAGATGAATTGAGCAAAGCATCAGGAGCATTGGCAAAACAAGGCTTGGAAGGTACAAGTATTGGTTATGATTCTGACACACAAATATCCAGTTTTGTGACTGATTCAGAAGTGAAATTAATACGCGAAGTAGAAGGTAAATTACAAATACAGGTTTCTAAAGACAGCAGTACAGCAATTAGCATAGATCAAGAAGGAAAAGTAAATCAAGTCAGAGTGAATGGTGGCACTCAATCTAATATAAATATAAAACAAGGAAGTTAATGTTGTTAAAATTTATACAAATATGCTAAAGTCACCATTCTGATAATTAAACAGGCGAAAAGATGAGCAAAATATTAATTGGTGTTATTCTTGTGATGTCGTTTGGTGGTTATCTGTTGTGGAATCAGAATGCAGAATTAAAAGCTCTTAACTATGCATACGAAATTAGAGATAAAGAACAACAGGAAACCATAACTCAATTACAATCTGATTTCAGTGAACAAACAGAAGGTTTACTAGAAATACAAGCAAAGAGTAATGAAATACAAAAAGAAATGAATAATTACTTAGATGTATTTAGAAGGCATAGTTTGACTAAATTGGCATCAGCAAAGCCAAATCTTATTGAAACAAGAGCTAATAAAGGAACTAAGAATGTATTTAACAGCATTGAAGAAGATTCTAGGGTACTCGATAATCTTGACGATGGTTTGCAGTTGCAGTCTGTATCAAAGACTGATCCCTGAGCCTAAGCCACCTGAAGTACAAATAATAACAAAACCAGTAGAAAAAACTATTGTACAGCCTATCATGCCTAGAGAAATTGATCTCAAGGAGCCTTATTGGTTTGTTGTAAGTAAATCTAATATTGATGAATTTATAGCCAGAGTTGAAAAAGAGCAAGGGCAATTGGTATTTTTCGCAATGAGTGTGCCTGATTACGAGCTTATGGCTTATAACATGCAAGAATTAAAAAGATACATTAACGAAATGCAAGAAATAATTGTTTATTATAGAAAAGTGACTAAAGGAGAAAACGATGAAGATTAGTCAAGAAGGTATTGCCTTGATTAAAAAGTTCGAGGGGTGCAAGCTAGAAACCTATCGATGTAGCGCAGATGTACCTACAATTGGTTATGGGCATACTAGAACTGTTGAAGAAAACATGAGCATTACAAAAGATACAGCTGAAGCGTTACTTGTTGAAGATCTCGAAGAATTTGAAGGGTATGTAAATGATTTAGTGACAGTTGATCTTGATGAGAACCAATTTTCAAGTTTAGTTAGTTGGACTTTCAATTTAGGACCTAGCAACCTCAGAAGCAGTACGCTGCTCAAGTTGCTCAACAAAGAAAAATACGATGAAATACCAGCTCAAATCAAGCGTTGGAACAAAAGTGCTGGTGTCGTTTCTGATGGTTTGATCAGAAGGCGATTGGCAGAAAGTTTATTATTCCAAGGAAAAGAATGGCATGATGTGTGATATATCAATTATACTAACTCTAGGCAGTTCTCCATTACTGCTGAGGAGATGGTAGTACCATATTGTCACTATCTAGCTACCATCTCCGATTTTTATGAATGAGCTATCCTTAAAAGACTTCGATATACTTTCTCAAGCAGAAAAGGATGAAGCAGTATCTCTTTTAAATAGATATGAACAACTAGAAAGCCAAAAATCTTGTCACAAAGATTTTCTATCATTCGTTAAATATATGTGGGGTGATGCTTTTATATCTGGCAGACATCACAAAATTATCTCAAAAAAATTTAACAAAATAGCTCAAGGCAAGTTAAAAAGATTAATTGTATGTTTACCACCCAGACATTCTAAATCTGAGTTTGCAAGTACATATTTACCAGCTTGGATGATGGGTTTGAATGGTGCATTAAAAATAATTCAGTGTACTCACACAGCAGAATTAGCAGTGAGATTTGGAAGAAAGGTTAGAAACTTAATAGATAGTGATGATTTTAAAACAATTTTTCCCAACCTAAGATTACAAGCAGATAACAAAAGTGCTGGTCGTTGGACTACAAACCAAGAGGGTGAATCTTTCTATGCTGGTGTAGGTGGTGCAATTACAGGTCGTGGTGCAGATCTACTAATTATTGATGATCCACATTCAGAGCAAGATGCTTTGAGTCCAAAAGCAATGGATAGTGCATATGAATGGTACACATCAGGTCCTCGTCAGCGATTACAGCCCGGTGGAACTATTATTATAGTAATGACAAGATGGAGCACTAAAGATCTTGTTGGCAGACTTTTGAAAAAACAAGGTGATGATCATGCAGATCAATGGGAAATAGTTGAGTTTCCAGCAATTATGCCAGAAAGTGATAAGCCTTTGTGGGGTGAGTTTTGGAAGAAAGAAGAATTATTGAGTGTAAAAGCATCGTTACCAGTAGCTAAATGGAATGCTCAGTGGATGCAAAATCCTACAGCTGAAGAAGGATCTATAATAAAAAGAGAGTGGTGGAAAGAGTGGCATGAAGATGCACCACCAGCTTATGAGTATGTAATACAAAGTTACGATACAGCGTTTAGTAAAAAAGAAAGTGCTGATTATTCAGCAATCACTACATGGGCGATTTTCGAGCATGAGGATGATGGACAGCCTAATATAATACTTTTAGATGCTAAAAGAGTCAGAGTTGATTTTCCTGAGTTGAAAAGGTTAGCATGGGATGAATACAAATATTGGGAACCAGATTGTATTTTGATAGAAGCAAAAGCAACAGGCACACCTTTGACACAAGAATTGAGAAGAATGGGAATTCCTGTTACTGCTTATTCACCATCAAGAGGGCAAGATAAAGTTGCCAGAATGAACAGTGTAGCTCCAATATTCGAGTCAGGAATGGTGTGGATGCCTGATGAAACTTTTGCAGATGAAGTGCGTGAAGAATGCGCTAGTTTTCCTTATGGAGACTATGATGACTATGTAGATAGCATGACGATGGCTCTTATGAGATTTAGGCAAGGTGGCTTTCTTTCTTTGAATGAAGATTACAAAGATGAAGTTAAATTGTTAAAAAAGAACAGAACAGTATATTATTAATGTAATGAAGATTTGGCTAACATCATATATACACGATGGCGAATTACATGCTGGACCAAATATTGTTGCAATAGATAGAAAAAAAGCAAAATTGATTTGCACAATGGCTGGATTAGTTTTAGTTGGTGAATTAGAAATGATAATTGATAGTGAAATGAGTCTCGATGAATTTGAAATTGATCAAGACACAGTAATACATTAGGGAAATATTATGGCAGTTGAAAGAGTTTTAGGTACTGAGAATGATCCAGACATAATCGAAACAGGCTCAGAAATCGAGGTTGTTCCAGATAAGACTAGAGAAGAAGAACTTTTAGAAGCTGCTAGTATTGTTGTTTCTGGCGATGAAATATTTACTGAAGAAGAATTAGATGAAAAAGCAGAGATGGTAGAAGAAGATTTCTACGCAAATTTAGCTGAAAACTTAGATTCTAGTTCTTTACGAACATTAGCTACAGAACTTGTAGAGTCAATACAAGGTGATTTCGATTCAAGATCTGAATGGGAAAAAACTTATACAGATGGATTACAGTATCTTGGCATGAAGTTCGATGAATCAAGATCACAGCCATTTGAGGGTTCTTCTGGTGTTATCCACCCAATTTTAGCAGAAGCAGTAACTCAATTCCAAGCTCAGGCATATAAGGAATTATTGCCAGCAAAAGGACCTGTAAAAACACAGGTAATTGGAGCTAGAACAGCAGAGACAGAAAGCCAAGCTGATCGTGTAATGGAGTTTATGAACTATTACATCATGAATGTAATGAAAGAGTATGATCCAGAACTAGACCAATTGTTATTTTTCTTACCATTAGCTGGTTCAGCATTTAAGAAAATATACTATGACTTTTCATTAAAAAGAGCTGTTTCCAAATTTATACCACCAGAAGATCTTGTAGTTCCATATGAAGCACCAGATATTTCTACAGCTGAAAGAATTACACATGTAATTAGCATGTCAAGAAACGAAATTAAAAAACAACAGCTAAGTGGTTTTTACGCTGATGTAGATATACCTGATGGTGATTACGGAGATTCAAATGATGTACAAGATGAAATTGATGATATACAAGGCATGTCACCATCTTATACAGAAGAAAGAAACAGAACAATATACGAGGTTCATACCATTCTAGATCTAGAAGGATATGAAGATATCGATGAAGAAGGTGAATCAACTGGTCTAAAATTACCATACATAGTAACCATTGATGAACAAGCGAACAAAGTCTTAGCAATCAGAAGAAATTACAATCCAGAAGATCCTGACAAAAACAAAATAAATTATTTTGTACAGTATAAATTCTTACCCGGTCTTGGTTTTTATGGTCTTGGACTTTCACACATGATAGGTGGATTGAGTAAAGCATCGACATCAATATTGAGACAGCTCATAGATGCTGGAACTTTAAGTAACTTGCCAGCTGGATTCAAAGCTAGAGGTATGAGAATTAGAGATGAAGCAGATCCACTGCAACCCGGTGAGTTTAGAGACATAGATACTACTGGCGGTTCTTTGCGTGAAAACTTAATACCACTACCTATAAAAGAACCAAGTAATGTATTGATGCAGTTATTAGGATTGCTTATTGACTCAGGAAAAAGATTTGCTGCTATTGCTGATATGAATGTTGGTGATATGAATCAAGCTATGCCTGTTGGAACTACTGTAGCATTACTTGAGCGTGGCACAAAAGTTATGAGTGCAATACATAAAAGATTGCATTACGCACAAAAACTTGAGTTTAGCCTTTTAGGTAATGTATTCGCAGACTTTTTACCACCTGTTTACAATTACGATACTGGAACTGCGCCTAGAGAAATAAAAGCTACCGATTTCGATGATAGGATTGATGTGGTTCCAGTATCAGATCCAAACATTTTTAGTCAAAGCCAGCGTATTACTTTGGCACAAGAATTATTGCAAATGGTTCAATCTAATCCACAGATACATGGACCTTTAGGTATATATGAAGCATACAAAAGAATGTATGGTGCTTTAGGTATAGATAATGTTGAGTCATTATTACAGCCACCACCAGACATGACACCAAGACCAGTTGATGCTGGCTTAGAAAATTCTGGCTTCTTGTTAGGTCAACCAGCACAGGCTTTTCCACAACAAAACCATGAAGCTCATGTACAAGCACACCAAGGATTATTTTTGACTAGCGTGGTTCAACAAAATCCACAAATACAATCTTTAATAATTAGTCATGTTATGCAACATTTACAATTTTTATCTACACAAGTAGCTCAACAACAAATGCCACCAGAGATGCAAGAAAGAATTTCTCAGTTGCAAATGCAAGCACAGCAAGTACCACCTGAGCAAGCAGAACAAATACAACAAGAGTTACAGATGATGATGGATCAGATGTCCTCACCAATTATGGCTCAACTTACTAATGATTTCTTATCTACAATACAAACAGGTGGTGACGATCCATTAGTTGCCATTAGACAACAAGAGCTTGCGCTTAAAGATAAAGAAATTGATTTAGATCAAGAAAAGTTTGTAAGCAAGCAACAACAACAGCAACAGTCTGAAATGATGGATGCTCAATTATCTCAACAAAGATTAGATGTGCAAAAATCTATTGCTGACGATAAGCTACAACTTGGGTTAGACAGAATGAGACAACAAGCTGAACTTAAAATTTTAGAACTAGAGCAAAGATTTAGGAGAAATTAAATGGCTTCGTCAATACAATTAGAGATGCAAAGGCAACTCAAAGAACAAAAAAAGTTAGATAGACAAAAAGAGCAAGAAGCATGGGCAAAAGCTGAAGCAGAAGCACTTGCTGGTAAGAAAGCATCAGATGAAAGAATCGCGAAGAAAATGAAAATTATTGAATCTGGTGGTGTGGTTCCTAACCCAAAACCAAAAAAAGAAGAAGCACCTAAGAAAGCAAAAGTGGTTGAGGAAGTAAAAGCAAAGGAGCCAAAAAAAGAAGCTACTAAGAAAAAAGTAGCTAAAAAGAAAGTAGCCAAGAAAAAAGGTAGACCAGCGAAGAAAAAATAGGAGTATTCAATGGATGGGTTTGATTTAGTTAGTGACATAAGAAAAGAAATACAGATACAAGTAGACTCAATACAAAATATATTGATGACAGGTCAAGTTAAAGATATGGAGCAGTATAAATTCTTTACAGGACAACTACATCAGTTATACAATATGCAAGACTTTATTAAATCTTATAAAAAGATAGAGGATTGAGCAAAATGGGCGAAAAAGTTGAGTTGAAATCAGCTTATGTTGATGCAGATGATGTAGTTTTGGATCCAACAAAGGTAGAAGATAGTGTAATAGAAAGAATGCCACAGCCAACTGGATGGAGAATTTTATGTTTACCATACAGAAAAAGTCGAAAAACAAAAGGTGGTATTGTCCTTACCAGAGAAACAGTAGATAAAGAATCGTTAGCTACTTTAGTAGCTTATGTGGTTAAGAAAGGACCTTTATGCTACAGTGACAAAAAGAAGTATGGCGAGCATTGGTGTCAAGAAAAACAATGGATCTTGATTAGTAGGTATGCTGGTGCTAGGTTTAAATTAGAAGATGGTGCTGAAGTTCGTATAATTAATGATGATGAAGTCATTGGAACTATAAAGCACCCAGACGATATAGTGAGCATATAAATTATGAGTGAAGAACAAGTAGAGCAAAAACAAGAAGAAGAAATCGCATTCACTGTTGTAGATGATACAGCAGTGAGTCAGACCACTGCTACAGTAGATTCTGATGATGAGCTTGATAAATATACAAAAAATGTAAGCAAGCGAATCAATAATCTGAATAAGAAAACTAGACAAGCAGAAGAAAGAGCGTTGCAAGCTGAAAGATTATTAGCTCAAAAAGATGCTGAAAACCAACAACTAAAAGCAAAAACTAGCCAATTGACTAGCAATGTATTGGTTGCTGAAGAACAGTCAATACAAGCTAAAGAACAACAAGCAGATGAGTTATACAAAAAAGCAGTCTCTAGTGGCGATGCCGATTTAATGAGCAAAGCAGATACACTAAAAAGCGATTTGTCTATACAAAAAGAAAAGTTAAGAATTGCAAAGAATAGACAAGTACAAGAGCCAGAAGTTGCACAACAGACTGTTCAAGCACCACAACAACAAGTGCAACAGCAAGTACAGCCTAGTGATAGTGCGTTAGCTTGGAAAGGTAGAAACAATTGGTACAACCAACCAGAACATAAAGAAGAATCTGATTATGCTATGTACCAACATTATGTGCTTGAAAATGAAGGTTACATAGCTGATACTGATGATTATTGGAATGAGCTAGACACAAGAGTTCGTAAGGTTTTTCCTAATTTGGAAGAATCTGAGAAAACAGCCGAAAAAAATGATGCTAAACCCACTGTGCAAAGAGTTGCATCAACTTCTGTAGGAAGTAGGCAAAAAACACAAGCAAAGAAAGGCGGTGTTACATTTACTAAGTCTGAACAGGCTCGCCTAAGAGCTTTAAAGCCACACAAGATGTCTGAAGATGAGTGGTTTAAAAGAGTTGCAAAAGAGAAGCAAAAAATCTCACAACAAAGAGAGGTAAGTTAATATGTCAGGTTTAGAAGATTACGCAAGAACTGATCGTGATTCCGAGACACACGATAAAGAAGCTCGTAGAAAACCATGGGAGCCAGTAAGAAAGCTCGATACTCCACCACCACCAGAAGGATATGAGTATAGGTGGATTAGACAGTCTTTGCTTGGTACAGAAGATGCAAACAATGTATCTTATCGATTAAGAGAAGGTTGGGAATTCGTACAAGGATCTGAATTACCAGCTGGATGGTCATTACCAACAATGGGCGAAGAAAAAGGGCGATTAGCTGGCGTTGTATATAATGAAGGATTGATACTTGCTAAACTTCCTGTTGAAACTAAAGGTGAAAGAAATGCTCATTATGAGCAAAAAACTCATCTCGCAAATCAAGCGTTAGATAACACTATGTTTAATGATGCCAAAAAAGATAGTAGATACGTGAAGTACGATAGCAATAGAAAATCCAGTGTTACTTTTGGTAAAAAATAACCAAAGGTAGCTTTACATAGGAGTAAACAAATATGGCTAATAAAGATGCCAGTTTTGGTTGCAAACCAGTAAGAATGATGGGTGGTGCTCCTTATTCTGGCGGTCAAAGCCGTTACAGAATAGCCAGTGGTGCTACAACTCCAATTTTCCAAGGCGACTTAGTTACGCAACTAACAGCCGGAGTATTGGGTAGACACGCTGCGAGTGGAACTGTCCCTGTCGTTGGAGTATTTAATGGTGTAAGTTACACTGATCCAACATCTGGTGAGCAAATATTTAAGAACCATTATCCGGGTAGTATTTCTGCTTCGGATATCGTTGCCAATGTGATTGATGATCCTAATGTTGTTTTTGAAATACAGTCAGACGAAGCATTTCCTGTCGCTGACTTATTTGGAAACTTCGACATTGTTGAACAATCACCAGTAGGTAGCACTCTCTCTGGGAAAAGTAATGCAGAACTCGATACCTCAACAGGTGCGACTACTGCTGGACTGCCTCTCAAGGCAATTGATATATCTCAGGATCCCGATAACTCAGACGTTGCGTCTGCCAACACCAATGTTCTTTGTGTGATACAAAATCACATCATGGGACAGAAAGGTGCTGGTCTAGCTTAAAGGAGCTTAATTATGGCTATTTCAAGAGCCCAACTAGCTGCGGAGCTAGAACCCGGTCTTAACAGTCTTTTCGGACTGGAATATGACCAACATGGTGAGGAATATTCTGAAATATTCCAAATGGAAGACAGCGCAAAAGCGTTTGAAGAAGAAGTAATGTTAGTAGGATTTGGCGGTGCGCCAGATAAAGCTGAAGGTCAAGGAGTATCATTTGATAACGCAACTGAGTCATACACTGCGCGTTATTCACATGACACTGTAAGTTTGGCATTCGCACTTACCGAGGAAGCTATAGAAGATAACTTATACGACTCACTTGGTAAGAGATACACTAAGAGTCTCGCCCGTTCAATGAAACATTCTAAGGAAGTCAAAGCAGCATCTGTGTTGAACAACGCTTTTTCCAGTAGTTTCACTGGTGGTGATGGTGTATCACTAATCAATACTGCTCACCCATTAGCTGGTGGTGGTACTGAAGCTAACAGAGCAACAACAATGGCTGACTTGAATGAAACAAGTCTTGAAGCTAACCTAGTAGATCTAGCGACATTTACTGATGATCGTGGACTACAAATTAGTGTTATGCCTTCTAAACTTGTCATTCCACCACAATTGGTTTTTGTGGCTGACAGATTGTTGTCAAGTGATTTAAGAACAGGAACTTCAGATAACGATATCAATGCAATTAGAAACACTGGAATGATTTCTGGTGGGACTGTTGTAAATCATTATCTTAATGATCCAGATGCTTATTTCATCATAACTTCTGTAACCGACCAAGGTGATGGTCTAAAAGGCTTTCAAAGAACTGCAATGGCAACTTCAATGGAACCAGACTTCACTACTGGAAACATTAGATACAAGGCTAGAGAGCGTTATTCTTTTGGCTTTAGTGATTTTCGCGGTATCTATGGATCACAGGGTGCTTAATTGAACCAACAGTAGGGTTTATTACTCAACTACTGATAAAGGGTGCTTTCGCACCCTTTTTTTATACCTAAAATAAATATAAATTAATTGTATTAATAGTTGCAAATATTTGCACATTTGATACTATATGTATGTGGAAACAATTATTAAAACTAAAAAGGAGAACAAGGTGGAATATAAAGTAAGTTTTAACAATGTAAATGAAGAAGGTGAAACATACATAGCCTCTTATTTCTTTTACAGTATAGCCAATGCCCATTCGTTTATTAAAGGTAACTTTGGTGATGATGCTAATAAATGGGATATTAAAATTACTAAAAGCGAATCATTTCTTGATGATTTGGAAAAGAAAGGAATGGCATAAGCCATTCCTAGGAGAAGCGTAATGGAAGATAAAACTTTTAAGTTACCTTTGCAGTTTGGAGAAGAAATCGCCCTACCTGATGGGCGATTTGTTTCTACTGCAATTATAGAAAAAGATAACCAAGACTTTTGGGCAATCTATCGTGTTCGCAAATCTGAATTAAAAAAAGCTGGCATCTTTATTGTTAAAGAAGACGATCAGTGGGTTTGTAAAAGATATAGAGATAACAATGAAAAGATCGAAGAATCTATGGCTATCTCTAGCGATGTCGAAATAAAAGCACCAGAAGGTTTGGATTATTACCCATACCAAAAAGCTGGTATAGAGTTTCTATCAAGAAAACAATCTGCTTTGATCGCAGATGAAATGGGATTAGGTAAAACAATACAAGCAATTGGCTTAATGAATTCAATTGAGCTACCTAAAGTTCTTATAGTTGTACCAGCTTCAGTAAAAATTAACTGGGGTATCGAATGTAAAACATGGTTGGTTCAGGATCGTAATATCAAAACAATAGAAAATGGTAAAGATGAGTTTCCTGTAAATCCTGATATTGTAATTATAAATTACGATTTACTTACAAAATTCAAAGACAAGATTCTCACAAGAACTTGGTCATATGTAATTTTTGATGAGTGTCACTATCTGAAGAACCCAAAAACTTCCAGATCTAAAGTTGCTTTGAAAATAAAAGCAGATAGAAAAGTTGCACTAACTGGCACACCAATACCAAACAAACCTATTGAGCTACAACCAATAGCTGGTTATTTAAGTCCAAGTGTATTTGGTAATTTCTTTAGTTACGCTTACAAATTCTGTAGCGCACATCAAATTAATATTGGTCGCAAGACTGTTTGGGATTTTTCTGGCGCAAGCAATCTCAAAGAATTACAAAAAAGATTGCGATCCACCATTATGCTCAGAAGAAAAAAGAAAGATGTGTTAACTGATTTACCAGACAAAGTAAGACAGGTTATTGTACTAGGTAGAGATCATTATGGTCAGGAATTAGAAAAAGAATATGATACTTGGTCAGATGTGATCGCAGAAACATCATCTAATGATATACCTTTTGATAAAATGGCTAGTGTTAGACATCAAATGGCTTTGAAGAAAGTTGATCATGTCGTTGAGCATGTTTCTACTATTGATCACAAAGTTGTAGTGTTTGCTCATCATAAAGATGTCATTGCTGGTATCAAAGAAGGCTTAGAAAAACACGACAAAAAAGTCGTGATCTTAACTGGTGATATGTCAACTAAAGCCAGACAGGTATCAATTGACGAATTTCAGAAAGGTGATGCTGATGTTTTCATAGGAAGCATACAGGCTTCTGGTGTAGGAATTACATTAACAGCATCTAGCCATGTGGTTTTTGCAGAGATGGATTGGGTTCCAGCTAACATGAACCAAGCAGAAGATCGATGTCATCGAATTGGACAAAAGGATTCAGTATTGGTTCAACATATTGTTGTTGATGGATCTATTGATGCTAAATTGGCTGAAACGCTTGTTGGTAAACAGAAAGTTGCTGATAAAAGTCTTGACGATCCAGAACTTGTAAATGTGATTGTTGAAGAAATATCATATGATGCTGGTGAAGTTCAGAAGCTATACAAAGGCAAAAAAGTAAAAGCATTGCCAGCACATGTAGTCAAAGCAATGCAAGAGTGTGTTAAATTGTTAGCAAGATACTGCGATGGTGCTAATGAAGAAGATGGAGCTGGTTTCAACAAGTTCGATGCTTCATTTGGTCACAGCGTAAATCGCATGGATAACTGGTCGATACCAATACAACATGCTGTAAAAGATATGCTCAAGAAGTACAAAAAACAAATGATAGGTGTTTGTGAGCACGAATACATGATAATTTACTCCTAACTTCCAATTACCTTAGTCTTGAAGTATGATGTATTGACTAGGGTAATTTTTTTTGTTTTATCGACAGACCTAGCTGACAAGCCAAGACGATAAAACTTATCACAAAGGAGTGATTATAATGGCAAATTCAACTTTTAGTGGACCAGTCCGATCCAAGGGCGGTTTTAAAGTAATTAACGAAGCTAGTGGTACAGGTGCAATCACTGAAACAGGTTTTTCAGTAAACTCTACTGGACAGCTTATTTCTTTAGGTTGCAGAAAAATACAAACATTCGCAGTAAGTTTAGCTGGTACAAATGCAGCTACTACAACTTATACTGATGCAGATGTACTTGTTGAACTTGGACAGCTTAACGCTGATCATCCAGATGATTTAGTAACAGCTAGTAAATTTTTCATCCATAAAGTAGTAGTTGGTATAACAACAGCAGCAGCAAGTGATGCAAATTCACTAGCAAGTTTACAATTGAGTGCTACTTCTGGTACAGCTACTAATACAGCTATATCTTCTGGAACAGAAATTGTGGGAGCTGGTGTTGCATCATTCAACCCAAGAATTTCTGCTACTGATTCAGTAACAGAAGTTGATATAAATCTTGATGATACTGCTGGGAACTTTCATGTATTCGAGCCAAACATAAGTGCTGCGATTGCGAGTAACAATCTTTATATGTGCGCTGGTGATGCCTGTGATACAGCTTTAACTGCGTTCCGAGCCACTGTTGAGATCGAATACACAGTATATTAAGGGGTAAATTATGGCTAGAATAACTGGTTCAGATGTCAAAGCAGTTCATATAGCTGCTGATACCAATGCTGCTGATAATGTAAGTGTTTCCGCAGCAGAACAAGCAAATACTGATTTTACAATCGGTGGAACAGATACTTCTGGCGGTACTGCAACATTTACAGCAGCAAGAATAATTACTTGCACTACAGCTGGTACTGGAGATAATGGCAAAACTGTTACTATTACTGGTACTGATGTTAATGGCTCTGCACAAACAGAAGTTATTACTTTAACAGGTTCAGCTACTACAACCTCTGGTACTAAATTCTTTAGAACTGTCACAGCAGCAGTAGCTTCTGCACAACCAGCAGCAAATGTTTCAATCGGACATTCAGCAAGTTGTGCAGATGTGATATTCGCTGGTAGATCCAGATTCAGAGGCATTAATGCGGTTTGTAGTGGTACAGCTGGCATACTTGATTTTGTAACTACATCTCCACTTGGTTCAAGTACATTTAAACTAGGCACTGTTGCAAGCGCGACAGCAACTAGAGATATTACAATCCCAGATGAAGGTGTTCTATTTGAATCAGGTATATTTGTTTCATACACTGTAAGCACATTTGGAACGCTTACTGTGTTTCATGCTTAGAAAACTGACTCACCAAATTTTTAGACGGGTTTGGTGAGTCACTTTCTTAACTTGTGAGGTAATATGGCAACATCGAATAGTAAAAATTTTGAACCTGATGTTGGTGAGTTTATAGAAGAAGCATTTGAAAGATGTGGAATCGAGCTGCGCACAGGGTATGATCTGAAATCAGCTCAAAGAAGTTTGAATCTTATGCTTGCTGAGTGGTCGAATCGTGGTTTAAACCAATGGACTGTAGCATCAAAAAGTGTAGCGATGGTTAAAGATACTGTGACTTACAATATCGATACCACTAACGCAACAGCACCCATAGATGTTTTAGATGCATTTATTCGTGAAACAACTAATAGCGTAAACAATGACATACCACTTACTAGAATAAGTAGATCTCAGTATTCTGGACTTGCTAGTAAAGGATCGACATCAAGACCTAATCAATATTTTGTTGATAAACAAAATACACCTACAATTACTGTATATCCAGCACCAGATAAATCTTCAACTTATACTTTAATAATGAACGTGTTGACTAGAATGGATGATGCTGATACTGGAGAGAACACTATGGATATGCCATATCGATTTTATCCATGTCTAGCTGCTGGTTTGGCTTACTACATATCGTTGAAAAGAGCACCTGATAGGACTGGTGTTTTGAAGCAACTCTACGAAGAAGAATTCTTGAGAGCCATGAATACTGACGAGGAGCGCGCCTCATACAGAATCAAGCCTGATTTAAGAAGTTATAACAGAGCATAATGGCTAAATTCTACAGCAACAAAAGATCGACATATGGTATCTGCGATATAACTGGATTCAGATATAACTTATGCGATATGAAAAAAACTTGGAATGGTTTGATGGTAGGACCAGATCAGTTTGATCCCAAGCATCCACAGCTTAGTCCTAGATCAGCACCAAAAGAAGAAACACCATTACCAGATGCAAGAGTAGATACTTCAGATGATAATAACTTTTTTGTGGTATATACTAATGTTGGATTAGGTAAGCTAGGTAAACAATTAACTACTTTTGAATCGACATTCAGTGTAGGAGAGGTTTCGATAACAACATGAGTTGGACTTTAAGCACATTAAAAACAGCAATTGGTGATTATTTGGAATCTAGTGAAACAACATTCACAAATAATCTTGATAATTTTATTAAAGAATCAGAATCAAGAATTTTGAATTTGGTAGAAATTACAGATCAAAGAAAAAATGTACAAGCAACTGGATCATTATCTAATAGGTTCTTAGCGATGCCTACTGATTTTCTGGCTCCAATGAGTTTAGCAGTTGTATCTAGTAGTACATATGATTACTTAGATTTAAAACATCCCAGCTTTATGAGAGAGTATAGTCCAACAATTACCTCAACAGGTAAACCAAAGTATTATTCTCTTTATAGTCAAGAGTCTTTTTCTTTATCACCAGTTCCAGATGCAGCTTACACTTTTGAATTACATTACTTACATAAGCCAGCAAGTCTCACTATAGGTTCTGATAGCGGAACTACAGTTCTTTCAAATGATCATCCAGATGCATTGCTCTATGGAGCATTGACTGAAGGAGCAGTATTCCTAAAAGAAAGCGAACAGACAATTGCAATGTTTGAAAACAGATTTAAAGAAGCAATAGCCAGAATGAAAAACATCTCAGAAGGTCGTGACACCAGAGATGAATATAGGTATGATTCTTTAAGACGTAGAGTGACATAAATAAAAATAGATAGGACAAAAAATGGAGAGAATAGAGTCTTTAGAAGGCAAACGCATAGCTTTGCTTGGGTTAGGCATATCGCAAATAGATTACCTTATAAGTTTGGAAAACTCCAAAGAGTGGGATGAAACTTGGGGTATAAATTCTGTTGCTGGTGCATTGAAATGTGACAGAGTTTTCATGATGGATCCAGCTTCACGTTTCCTAGACAGTGAAGATGCTGGTAAGCAGACAAAGGTAATGAGAAAAATTTTACCTAATATAAAAGTTCCCATATATTCTTGTGAACTTGATGAGCGTGTACCCAGTATTGTTGATTACCCACTTCAAGAAGTATGTAATGCTACGAAATGCGCATATATGAATAATACAGTAGCATATGCATTAGCTTTTGCTATGTGGAATAAAGTTGGTGCTATAGACCTATTTGGTATAGATTTTAGTTATCGTAACGATTTACATTTTGCCGAAGCTGGTCGCGCTTGCGTTGAATTTTGGCTTTGCAAGCTAATGGAATCAGGAATTACAGTAGGTGTATCGCCAAGATCTACAGTTTTAGATGCTGATGTTCCAGCTGATGAAAGACTGTATGGCTATCACAGATTAGACAAACCCTTGGTTGCAATACCTCATAAAGATTCTTGGATTATTGCGCCAAACGATAAGATAGAAGATTTACTGAAAGAACATAATATGGAAATAATTCAAGAAGCTAAACCACCAGAGCCATACAAAGGATGAGTGATGGCTTCATACAACTAGGACAAGTAATGGTTTCAACCACAGAGAATCGTGGACATACACCAGAATTTTGGGCAGAGCAAATTACTAAAAAAATATGTTCTATTAGTGATAATGCACCTGATCATATTAGACAACAAGCACATGCTTTTCAAAATAATGTTTATACTGTAGTATTAAATGGTGTCAAAAGTGCAATTGACAGTGATAGGGTTACCATTCGTGGACTTCTCGATTCGCAAGGGCACACAGACATGGCAGATATTATTAAACAATTAAAATAGAGGTATAAACATGGCTATTACAAGTGCGATAGCAAACTCATTTAAGCAAGAAGTGTTAGTCGAGGCTCACAACCTTACTAATGGCGCAGACAGTATTAAGTTAGCTCTTTTTACATCTAGCGCAACTATGGGTGCTGGAACAACTGCTTATGGAACAGGTCAAGAATCATCAGGGACCAATTACTCTGCTGGTGGTAATGCTTTAACTAATGTTACACCAGCTCTTTCTGGTACTGTAGCAGTAGTTGATTTTGCAGATTTGACTTTTGGTACAGCTACAGTGACAGCTAGAGGTTGTTTGATTTACAACTCAACCAACAGTAACAAAGCAATAGCAGCGATTGACTTTGGAGGGGATAAGACCTCGACTGCTGGTGATTTTACAGTAGTGTTCCCAAGCGCGACTGCTACAGGTGCGATTATCAGATTAGCTTAATTCGTGGTAAACTTTTTACTATAGGAGTTCACTATGCCATTAAGTAAAATTGAGTTTAAAGCTGGTATCAACAAAGAAGAAACTGACTACGCAAACGAGGGTGGTTGGGTTGATGGTAACTTTGTAAGATTTAGAAAAAATCGTGTTGAAAAAATTGGTGGATGGGTAAAAAGCACATCTAATACAATTACTGGTTTGCCCAGAGCTTTACATGCTTGGATAACACTAGCTGGTACAAGGCTTTTGGGTGTTGGATCTACTGTAAAGTATTACATAGAAACTGGTGGTTCATTTAACGATGTAACTCCTGTTCGCGCAACCACGACAAATGGTATTACCTTTGCAGCGACTAATGGCAGTTCAACTATTACTGCTACAGATTCATCTCATGGTGCTATAAAGGGAGATTATGTAACACTATCAGGAGCTGCAACGCTTGGTGGTAACATAACTGCCGATGTTTTAAATCAAGAATATAAAATAGATACTGTACCAAGTACAAATACTTATACATTTACAGCTACAGCTACAGCTAACGCAAGTGACTCAGGCAATGGCGGTGCTGGTGTAGATGGCTCATATCAAATCAATGTAGGATCTGACTTTTATGTCCAAGGCACTGGATGGGGTATCAATGCATGGGGTTTCTTTACCTTTGGATCTGTATCTGCATTGAGTTTTACCAACCAGCTCAGGCTTTGGACACACGACAACTTTGGAGAGGATCTTGTAATAAACCCTAGAGGTGGTGGTATTTTCTACTGGGAAGAAGATAATGGGTTATCAACCAGAGCAGTAAATATAACTTCATTGTCAGGCGCAAATAAAGCTCCAACTGCTGGGTTACAAACTTTGATATCAGAAACTGACAGGCATGTTATTGTTTTGGGTGCAGATCCATTATCTGGTGGCTCAAGAACTGGAGCAATCGATCCCATGTTGATAGCTTTTAGTGATCAAGAATCTGCAACAGAATGGGAAGCATTGAGCACAAACACAGCTGGATCTCTGAGATTATCGAGTGGTTCTGCAATTATAGGTGGTTTAAACGCAAGACAAGAGATACTTATTTGGACTGATTTAAGTATTTATTCTATGCAATTTATAGGACCACCACTTACATTCGCAGTGAACTTGATAAACGAAGGTGCTGGATTGATAGGACCAAAAGCTGCTGTGAATACACCAAATGGTGTTTACTTCATGTCAAAGAATGGATTTTATTATTATAATGGCGCAGTCAAAAAACTTGCATCATCTGTACAAGATTATGTTTTTTCTGATATTGATCTAGAACAATCATTTAAATGCCATGTTGGTCACAACGCAAAATTCGCAGAAATTTGGTTTTTTTACCCATCAATAATTGACGATACTAGAGAAATATCTAGATACGCAATTTACAATTATGAAGAAGGTTTATGGTCGATAGGGAGTATAATTAGGTATGCTTGGATCGATTCAGGTGTTAGAAACTTCCCACAAGCAGTTGGAATAAACAGCTCATCATCGTATTTACTATACAACCATGAAAATGGTTTTAATGATGATGATAGTCCAATGGATAATGTGTTTGTTGAATCTGGTGATTTCGATATAAGCGATGGCGATAGATTAGCTTTCATAAAAAGGATTTTACCAGATATTAAATTTATTAATGATACAGGATCGTCACCAGATGGTGCTGTAAACATAGTTTTGAAAAAAAGAGATACTAATGGCAACACACTATCTATCGACAGTACAAGCCAAGTAAAATCTACAACTGAACAAAGTTTTGTTAGAGCAAGAGGTAGGCAGTTTGCATTTAGAGTTGAATCTGATGATGACAATAATCTAAGTGATAGAAAAGATTTTAAATGGAGACTTGGATCAACAAGATTCGATATACAGCCATCTGGTAGGAGAGCATGAGCAAACTTTTACAAACCAACTTGCCCTTGGCTCAAGGTGTAGAGATTACACCTGAACTGTTTAATCGTTTGGTAAGAATTTTAGAAATAAACCTGAGTGCAATAGATCCAGAAAAAACTCCTAGCTTCAACTCTACAGAGATTTCTGAATTGCAATTTGCTACAGGTTCTATAATATATAATACAACAGACAGAATACATCAGGCTTTTGATGGTACGAGGATGAGAAGTCTTTATGGTCAGCAAACTTATCCATCAGGTCTTGGTTTAGCGACATCAATAGGTAGCGTATCAGTAACAATAGGTTAGAATAATGAATCAAATGCTAGAAGAAAGAATCGCTAATTTTATGGGTGGTCCAAAAACCAAGGGAGCTGGGCAAATGTTTGCCCCTAAAGCAGTTGCTGGCTCACAACTCATGGGTATGCAACCTAAAGGTGCTATTTCTAATAGAGAAATGGAACTGTTTCAAAGACCTAGCGAAAGCTATATTACAGATAAAGATCTTCAAATAATTTCAAATTCGATGACAACTGGAAAGGGTATAAATGATATTGAAGTTCGCAATATATTAAATTCTAAAGGTTTGATGACCAATAAAGATATACAAGCAATTTCAAATGCTATTCAATCAGGTGATATAAATAATCTAGCAAATGCTGTTTCTGGTGTAAGAAATAAAAATTCATCGACCTCAAATAATGGTGAGATGCAAGTGCTGGAGCAAGCGCAAATGGAATCTGGTGAGACATTTACACCTGAAGAAAAAGAAATGGCTTTGCAAAAGATTAGAGAACTGTCACAAAAAAGCCAAGCACCTTTATTTGAACAATCAGAACAATTGAGAATAGAAGGTGAGGGTGATGACACTGAAATAGGTCACTTGAAACAGGGCGAAGTCATAATAGATCCTCAGATGTTAGAGGATCCAGAATTTGAACAAGCAGTACAGAATAAATTTGATGAGTTTGGAGTTCCTATACATTTAGCAACTGTTGGTGGATTGCCATCTATTAACCCTGTTACTGGTGTGCCACAGTATGGTTTCTTGAAGAAAGTAGGTAAGTTCTTGAAGAAGGTTGTTTCACCAATAGCTAAGGTAGCTCAGTTCGTACCGGGTCCTTGGCAGATACCAGCAGCTCTTATATCCAAAGCAGACACAGTAAGAAATGTAGTTAGAGGGGATGCAAATCCACTTGCTTTATTGACTGTGGCTGGACCGGGTGCAATAGGTGGTACTCTGAGTGAGAACCTTGCTGGTTTGAAAGCAGCTGGGGATGGGAGTTTCCTTAAAGGATTAGGTAGTTTGGGTGGCAAAACATTGTCAGGCATTGGCAATGCTGTTATGAACCCTATAGAAGCTATTAAAGGTATTCCTAGTTTGATGAAAAGCGCAACCATTTCAGGGCAACCAAAAGTTGGTTTGAATACACCAGCACATGCAAACGCAGCTTATCAAAAAGCGTTACAACAAAATCCAGCGTTAGCAAACATGGCTCCTATGTCACCAGTTGATCCAACATTATTGAGTGCTAAAGAACAAATAATGGCAAACATAAAAAATGTGCAAGACATGGCATACATAGCTGGAGAAGAAGGTGACTATGCTAGGTATGATGAATTAAATAATTCGGTGGCTATATTAAATGATCAACTTACAGGTATAGATAGCCAGATAGCGAGTCAGCAAGCACCACCAAATGCTGGGATCCCAATGCCAGCTGAAGCACAAAATTACGATCAAATGATTTCTGACATGGCTCAAAACATGTCAGGACAACCACAAACAGATCAACAAACAGGATCACAGCCACAATCAGGTGCTAAAGCAACTACAGGTGGGATAGGTGGATTAGGCAATCTTGGAGATTTAGATAGAATGCTTGTTACTGGTGGTTTGGCTGGAGCGTTAGCTAAATTTGCTTATGATGAAACCAAAAAAGATTCAGGTGTACCACTTACACCTTTAACACAAATGGATGCTACAGGAAGATACAATATAGAAGCAGAAGTAGCCAGAAGGATGGGACAACAAGCTCCTAATCCAGTTGAATTTGGTTTATTACCAGCAAACACATTCCCACAATTAAGTGGTGGGCAACCAATGCAAGCAAGAGATGGTGGTTCTGCAACTAAACAATATCCAAACAAAGGCTTAGAAGCATTATCTCAGGTAGCACCACAAGTTGTTGATCGTATGGGTTATTATGGTGGTGGCATGGTAATGCCAATGGCATACGCTGAAGGTGGTAATGTCAATATGGAAGATTTTAATAGAATGAATGGTGGTATCGATGGTCAAGGCACAGAAACCAGTGATGATATACCAGCCATGCTTTCTGATGGTGAATTTGTTATGACAGGTCAGGCTGTAAGAGGTGCTGGTCGATATCAAATGGAACAAGGAAATGGTGGTATAATAAGTTTAGTACCAACATTAGATGAGGACAGGCAAAGAGGTACAGATCTGATGTATAAGATGATGGACACATTTGCTGGTCAAGCGCAACCTTCACAGGAGCCAGCATGAGACAATTACAAGATATGATTCCTAAATACGATATGGGCGGTGATGTTAGCGGTTACGATGGGATGGACACATTTTTTAGACCAAATTCTCGATATAAGCAAATGGGTGAATATAATATGTTGATGCCAGCTGGAACACCACCTCAAAGTCTACCTATGACTGCATTTGATCAACCACAAAGGGTAGCTCCATACAATCCTATGAATACTGGTTCTGGACAAGCACCTCCAGCTGGATTTACATTCCCTACATACTCATCACCTGTTGCACAAGCTCCTTCACCTGTTGCACAAGCTCCTTCACCTGTTGCACAATCTCCAGCTGTGATGCCACAACAACCACCAGCTTATAATGTGGGTACAGGTCCAATGCCTTATGCATCAGGGATTACAAGTATTGCAACAGGATTAGATCCAACAACAAAACAAATGTTATTTGGTTTAGATGGGCAAGGTGGTTTCATACCGGGTGCTATGCAAGCAGCTGAGAGTACATTTTTTAATCCAGATGGTACACCAAGAGTTGTCGATCAAACTGTTGCTGGATTAACTGATGATCAAAGACAAGCTATGGAAATGGCTAGATCTAATGTAGGTGCGCTAGATCCATATATAGGTGAAGCTAGTGGCTTATTAAGAGAAACCACTGGCGGTTTTGATAGAAGTCAAATAGATAAATTTAACGATCCATTTGAAGATAAAGTAGTCCAACAAGCTATTGAAGATATGAGAAAGTATGGAGCACAAGAAGATATATCTGATACAGCACAAGCAATTGGTTCAGGTGGTCTTTCTGCTTTTGGCGAAAGAGCTGGTAAGTTTGCTGGCGAAAAAGCAGCTGGTCGTGAAAGAGGTATGTTAGAAGCAATAGCTGGCATCAGATCTGGCGGTTTTGATAGAGCTAGAACTTTAGCCATGACAGAACAAGCGAGAATGAACCAAGCCAAAAGAGAAGCTGCCTCTGGATTGTTAGGTATAGGTGGTATAGAACAAAGAGGCGGTGCTTTCGATATCAATCAATTGTTAGGCTCTGGTGGATTGCAACAAGCGCAATCACAAGCTGAAGCAGATGCAATAAGAGCTAATGCAATGGCGAGACAACAAGCTCCATTAGCACAGTATCAATCACTGGCTCCATTTATAAGTATGGCTCCAGCTGGGACATATCAGACACAAACACAATATGCTCCGAAACCAAGTGCAGTGCAGTCTGGTTTAGGAACTGGACTGAGCGCATTTGGCGCAATAGGCAATCTTCTAAATCCAAAGACAACATAATGGCTATCAGTAGATCACAAATACCAAGTCAGATAGATCCTTTTGCTACTGGTGGAGATGTATCAATAAAACCTGAAGATGTAATCACACCTAAATTTTCTGCTGACAATCTTTCAGAATTAGCTCTTTTGAGTCAAAACTTAGCAAAACTTGACTATGGTGCTGGGTTACAAAAATATAAAGAAAGACTGAATGAGTTCAAACCAACTGCAAGTAAGCCTGATATTTTCGACTTGGCAAGTCAATTAGGTGCTGGTCTTTCTTCTGTACCAAACAGAGGTGGCGCATCAATTGGTGCTGGTCTTAGTGCTGGATTTAATTCTTTCCACAAGAACCTCGTAGAAAATGAAAAACTGGTTCGTGAGCAAGAAAGACAGATAGGGTTACAGGCATCGCAATTGGCTATGAGAGATGAGCAACAAGCATTAGATTACATGAGCAAGATGGCGATTGAGAGGATTAAAGCTGGCAGAAAAGATTTAAAATTTACAACTATTGAATATGATAAGCCTGATGCTGATGGAAAAATAACTAGAGTAAAAGAAAGCATTCCAAACACACCTGACAATAGGGACAGAATAATTGAAATAACAGAGGGTAAAGATGAGAATTACCCAAACGCTGTGGTAATGTCATCATCTGGCTCGACAACTAATTTAAATATGCCACCACCTGTTTCACAGATGGATAAATCTGCTGATAAAGCACTTCAAGATTCAATAAAAATTTATAAAGAGAAATCTGATTCTGCTGGTCCTATACTAGATCAAGTTGGAACAGCATATCTTTTGGCAATTGAAGCTGGTAGGGACAATTTTGGACCAGTCTCCAGAGCTACATTAGGAGCTAAAGAATTTTTGATTGAGATGGGATTAGGTGGAGTATTAGAAGATCCTGACTCTATACCAGCACTAAAAGCGTTAAATCAACTATCTATGAGTTTTACAATGGCTATTGTTTCTCAAACCAAAGGTGCAATATCAAACAAAGAAATGCAATTGTTTATCGATGCATCTCCAACACTGGGTTCTACATACGAAGGGTTTTTGAAACAAATACAGTTGTTAGAAAAATTGGCGATGAGAGATCGTGATTTTTACCAAGATTTTTTAACGGAGATGGGTGGCAATATTGATAAAGAAATTCCTGTAAGGCAATTACAGTTAGAGATGGAAAAATATGCAAATACTTGGAGAGAAAAAAATCCATTATTGTCTGAGGAAGATAGAAAAATATTGAATGATGCAATTGCTGGTACTGATCAGTATGGTGGTAGTTTATCTGATGATTTCGTTCCTGATGCATATAGGTTGACAGTTGAAAAAGCTGAAAATGAATTTTATAAATATAAAAGTGGTTTAATAAGAGTAATGACTCAAGAACAATATGATGCAGTTGATGAAGGTGAACAATATATTGGTAAAGATGGAAGAATTGCAACGAAGCGTGAGAATTAAAAAACAAAATGGATAATCAACAAGTAAATGAATTTGGAGATCCAATACAAGATTCTCAAAATTATGGTATAGACTTAAACACAAGAAATGAATTTGGCGATCTTGTAGTCAATCCCAACAAACCTTCTACACAAGTTAGCGAAGAACCAAGTGGTTATTACGAGGGTTTCTTGTCTGGGTTATCTAACGATGAAAACAATAAAGTTTTTTGGTTAGCCAAAAGAAGGTTTCCAGAAATTTATAATGAAGGTAAAGATCCATCTCTTTATTATGCTTTCGATAAAAACGAAAGATTGTTTTATATGGATCCAGAAACAGGTCAAAAAAAATATGAGTTTGAAGATTCTTATTTGTTAGATGACATTTCATATTTAGATAACATAGGTCCAGCTGGACAGTTTTTAACTGAAGTAGCTGGTGGTATGAAAGGTTTAGTAAAAGGTGCGCCACTAGGTATACCCGGTATGATTGTTGGTGGTATAAAAGGAACTGGTAAGGGTGCTTTGTATGCTTATGGTGTCAGACAAGGATTATCCACAGCTTTAGGCGGTCCACCATTAAACATAGATAAAGCAGCTGAAGATGGTCTAATCGCTGCCGCTTTTGGTGGTTTACCATTTGGTGGTCCACCCAAAGCAGCTGGTACAGCTTTTGGAAAAAAATTGTTAAATACTTTCCCCGGTACTGATGGTCGATCTATTTTAAAAGACATAGTGAGAAATGGTGGGAATGATGCAGACTCAGTTTTAGCTTATATGAACAAAGTGTACCCAGACATAAAAATTAGTAGAGCAGAAGCTACTGGTTTAGTTGGTAGCAAAGGTTATCAAGCAGAAGCGTTTATATCTAAACATGCAAGAAACGAAAAAATGCTCAGGCATTACGCAGATAGAAACGAAAGAGTTAAATACCATGCAGAAAAATTTATAGATAAAATTACAGAAGGAACTTTTGTAGGTGGCAGAAAAACTAAAATAGCTATTGGCGATGCTGACGATGAAATTACTAGGTTAGCAAAGGAATACATAGATAAAGAAAAAGAATTACTAAGACAAAGAACAAAGCCTATGTATAAAGATGCGTATGAATGGGATACAAAGATAGATGTCAGTGATTTTGTAGATGATTTAACTAAAAAACTAGAAGATAAAAATATTAAAGGTAATTACAGAAAATCTTTAGAAAGTATTAAAGATTCATTTACAGACCTAAACACAGGTCAGTTAAAAGACACAACTGAGTTGTTGCATAATACGCTAAAAAATGATTTTAGACCTTTAATAGAAACTTTGACAAAAGATAATCAACGTAGGATAAAACAAGAAATAAGTACCATAAGAAGTAAATTGTCTAACAGAATGAAAGAACAAAACCCATTATATGCACAAGTGACAGGAATATATGATGATGCTCTTGGCAATGCTCAGATATTGGATAGATCAATTGTAGGTCAATTTGCAAAAATTGCTAATTTATCTGGAGAACAAGGACTAAGAGCAACAAAAAAATTATTTAGCGGTAATATCAAGCCAAGAGAAATAAACGAACTCAAAAAAATACTGCAATCTACTGACGAAGGCGCAGATGCATGGCAAAACTTAAAAGGCACTTGGTTAGCTACACAGTTTGATGATGCTGTAGTAAAGCAAATAAATCCACTTGGTGAGCCACACGCATTTCTTAGAGCATTGGGTATAAAAAGTCCACAAAGGGCGTTTACACCTATTGGTCAATTAGATGACATGTCACCAGAAGCATTGTCCAAAATTACAAGTTTTGAAGCAACAGGCAAAAAAGCAAAAATGTGGCAAGCTATAATGGAGCCAGAAGAATTAAAAAGTTTTATTGATTTAACAAATATGATGCACATGGTTGGCAGAATACAAACTCAAGCTGGATCAGATACATTCGCTAATGTTCGTTTAGGAGAACTTATTGCAAATGAAGCTAGGCAAGTGTTGGGAAGCGATGAAGTAGGCAAGCAAGTTGGTAGGAAAGTTGGTGGATTTTTTGCTGCTTTAGGTGATATACCATCAAGACTAACTGGCTATGGATTTAAAGATTTAATGTCTCTTACAAGAAATAGACAAAACCAAGCATACGTTGATCTTTTAATAAAACACATTATTGATCCTAAACTAAGCGCAGAAACAGCGTTAATGTTAGATTCTGCATCACCATATGTTTACGCAATATCACAGGCTTTTGCTAGAGGTGGCAAAGAAAGAGTTGAAGATTTAGTAGAAGCAACACAGGGAGTTACAAGCGATACAGAGCTTAAAGAATCTCAAAGAAGAAGAAGCGAAACTGGATCTGATTACGAAATATTAGACAGCGTACAAGAAACACCAGAGGATACATCTGATTTACAAAGTTCTATTCAAAATTTCCAGATGCCAAACATCAAAGGATCAGCATTTCCAGATACAGGAAAGATCAATCCAGCAGTATCGCCAACAGTGTTACCTAATCCACAGGATCGTGAGTTAGCAATGAGAAGATCAGGACTCGCTGGTTTGGTCTAAGTTATCAGCTTCAATCAAAGCACCATTCACTTCAAAATTCATCTCATATCCCATAGCACTTTCACCATTTATGGTGACTACTAAGTTTCTAGATATTAAACGAAGCAAAGCTGTCTGATGATGTAAATTGAGTTTGCCAAATAGATCTACCACTTCACTAGGGTGAGTGATTTCATAAGAAACAGGTGTTTGTTTCTTGGTTTCTTTTTTATTAAACATAATTATCCTGTAGCTATTTTTTCATTGATCAATTTTTCATGCCTATTCTCAATCAAGAATCTTAATTGATCTATCTTAGATCTACGCTCCATAGTACAGAGATCTTGCAATAAAGTGTAAGTGTCAAAATCCACAGCAAGGCTCTTTCTGCCTTTTGGATACTTAACAGAATACTCACCATATTTTTTCTCAATTTCCATAAAAATTTTTCTCCTGAGTAAACAATATTATTTTGTAGTATTTTATAGAAATATGCATACAAGTGCAACTCTGAAATTAATTGTATAAATAGTTGTACATTATTCTAAATTTGTGTACTATAGATATGTGGAAACAATAATTAAAACTAAAAAGGAGTACAAGATGGAAGAAGTAACTTACACAGAAAACGAAAAGAAAGCATTGCATTTAGTCAACCAAAGCATTTTTGATAATGGTTGGTCTTGGGATGATGATCCTGAGCATGGTTACGAGCATTGGGAATGGGTAACTTTGCCACAAATGATAGAGCTTTTGGTTTCAGAAGGATGGTCTATCAAATCAGCAGAAGGAACTATTGGTTCAATTGTAGATAAAGATAGAGTGTTTTCTGATGCTGAAGATCAGACTGATGAAGGTGAAAAACTTTTTATTTCTCATTGGACTAATGTTTACAACAATAAAATATTTATCAGTGCTGAAGAAGCAGAAACTTTAACTAACAAAGGGGTGGTGGCATAAGCCACCTCTTAGGAGAAGCGTAATGTATGTATATCATGTAAGTGAAGTTAGTGTAGAGGGATGCCCTAGAAGATATGTGGCAACACTAAAAGAAGCTAGAATGTTACAAAAGAAATATCGTATAAAGCATTTTTTAGAATATGGCAATTTTGAAACTGCTGACTGTGTTTATGTAACGATTGAAAAAGTAAAACTAGATACTAGCAAAGAATCAATATTATCAATGTTAAATTATGAAGGTGGGTTTGAAATCTCATCTGAGGAGAAAGTGTAATGAAGTTAATGACTAAAGAGATACTGGGTAAGCTCAAAAGTAACCCAAGAATTACAGATGATAATGGCTTAAATAAACCATGGCTGAAGTTATTTAACCCAACTGGCAGTGGTACTTGGTTGATATCAGAAATCGAAGATGATGGTGACACAATGTTTGGCTTATGTGATTTAGGTCATGGCTCACCAGAGTTAGGCTATGTCAGTTTGAAAGAACTGGAGTCACTTAAACTACCATTTGGTTTGAGCATTGAGCGTGATATCTCATTCACTCCAGATAAATCTTTGGGCGAGTATGCTGACGAAGCTAGATCAAATAGGTATATAATCTCATGATTCAGGAAGAAATTTATCTTAATGAATTGATAGCCAAAGAAGCATGGATTATTAACATGCAAGAAATGTTGTTTGGTTATACTTTTTATTTTTTTATAGGGCTATATATTTATAGGAAGCTATCGCCTTAATTTTATTGTAAAATAAACCAGCATAGGTTTCCCCCAGACAACTTGTACATTGCTCCTTATACAATGTTTCCACACCAAGTTGTTCTGGGGTTTTTTTTGTCCAGAAAAATGTTATTATCTTCTTAGTGACAAATTATAAATTTAAAAATTATTTGCTATCCATGCGATCTCATTGGTGTGTTAATCAAAACACATATGATTTGGTTCAAGAATCTATGCCAATGATTACTAAATTCAATGCTGGTTTTGGTACACAGAAACTTGATAAGACACCAGTAGAAAAAATAATAAAGAAAATACATCCAGAGATTTATAAGGTCCCACTTTTTAGAAGGCAGTTTTGTAAGATGTTGGTGGATGAAATTAAGTCTATGAACTTTGAAGCCAATGAGACTGAAGATAAACTAAGGCAAATACCAGAGATTGTTTTGCATGAAAAGATGCCAGAGTTACACAGTAATATGTGGTACATAGTGCAAACAGTTCTGAATCCAATATTTTTTACCTTATGGCAAAGACATTGTGCCAGCATTGGATCTATACAATTAGCAAACTACAATCTTAAAGATAAATCACAAGGCGCATTTCATCATGATGATTCGTCAGATATAACTGTTGTTGTCCCACTTAACACTGGAGATTATAAAGGTGGTGGCACAGAGTTTCATAACTATGGAAAGATAGATCCATTGCCCACTGGACATGCATTGATGTTTCCATCCTTCCATATGATGCACAAAGGGTTACCAGTAGAATCAGGTGATCGATATCTTTTGGTATTCTGGCTGTATGATAGAGCTAGAGTAGAATACCTACATCAAAATGGTTTACCATAATTGATCTAAATCAATAGTCTGCACACCTGATATATTGTATGGCTCATAAATACCATTTTCTTTTGCTGTAAGAATTTTACTAAGTGCTTGTTCATTTTTAGACTGACCATACAGCAATGCTTCAGGTGTAAGATCATAAACAGCATATGGGTATGGATGTAGTTTTTCTTGTGCTAGGAATGAAAAGCCATCAGCTGGTAAGCCAGCAGCTTTACATGCATCGACATACAAAGATGCTTGCATATGATATCTAAACCCATTGATAGCACTCCTAAATCCTCTTGGTGAACCATCACGACAAGTTTTTAGATCCCAAGGTCTGACTCCATCATACCAATCCAATCTAGATTTAAATGGATGTCCATTCCACATAAAACAAATTGTCAGCTCAACTTTGTGTTCTGGCTTGGGTATGAAATCACTCACTACTTCTCTGCGCTCCATACAATTGTCATACATGGTTTGTGTGATGGCAGTGCGATTACCTATACTATTTTCAAAATCCTCAAACTCTTGTTTACCTAGTTTGGTTCTACGATCAAATTTAGGTGAGATCACAAACTCTTTATCGAAGTTATGATGTTCCAGAAACACAGTGTGTTGTACTCTGCCTTCAAGTAACGCTGGTGATTCACTGAAGCCTTTTTTGTGCTTCCATGTAAACATACAGCGGTCAGCTTCTTTCAAATCAGAAGCACGATAAGCTGGTATCTCATTGTATTCCTCGAAAGGTAAATCTTCGTAAACACCTTCTTTAAACTCCATCAGCATCCTCAATAGTTTCTAAATTAAAAGAATAAGATGTAGTCTCAATCAATTTGTTGAGATACCACTTAGCTTTTTGTAAATCTTTCTTAGGATTCTCTTTGTGTTTGTATCGATGTATATATTTTATAATGCAACCTTCGAGATATGACTGAAACTCATCGCCAAGTTGTTGCTCTATGTATTCAATACATTCGATATCATTCTGTGTGTAGTGGTCAGGATGATCAACATCATGACTTTTTAATTTATCAGCTGGTCGCATAAATTTTCCTTTTGTAAGGAGTTAGGGAAAGCTCAGAGTTGGAGGAAAAGTGTGATGATCGTGAGCTCCCCCTAACAAATGACTAAAATGGTATGTTTTCTTCTTCTTCATCTTTTACCAACTCAGATAATCCACCACTTGCTGTTGGAGATGATTCTGCTTTAGCTGGTGCTTTTGCACTGGCAGATTTGTATTCAATACTTTCTTTAACTATTTCTTGTAGCCATTCTGGTATCTTGTCAAAGACTTCACTCATACCAACTGTTTGTTCATTGGTTGTACCAATTACATATTCACAATAAACATCCAGATCAAAAACAACAGGATCGTTAATTGTTTTGGTAATTTTGAATTCATCTGGTTTGAAGATCGCTTTCAGTCCAGCTCTTTGTTTGCCATCTTGAGTTTCGTAATGTTCTATATGTAGATTAGCTGGTGCTCCAACCATTTTACTTACATCAAATCCACTTAACTCATCACTGCTAAATGGCTTGCCTCGCCATGTAACTAGATCTTTATATAAAGCAGAGTTTTCATTTAATGATGCAGTATATTTTTTACCTGTTACTAATGGTCCACTACCATCATCCATTTCTTGACTTGGTACTTCCCAAGTCACATAAATTACTTTACGCAACTTTGGTGGATTATCCATGTATTGTTCTTCTCTTGTCCCAGCATCAACGATACTATAGCAAACACCAAGATGTTCGCCAGCTTCAAGGATCTGAAACTGTGTTGCATTCTCACTAACTTTTAATCCCATAACATTTCTCCATTATTTTAGTTTTGACATTGTATATTAAATTTTATACGATTATACATCTTTTAAGAAATTTAACAATAGTGATGATATTATGGCTTTAAAGATAAGTGGCAAGAAAGCCAAGGTTTTTGATAGACCTTTAAGCTCAGATGTACAACAACAGTTCCTAAGTTTCATGTCAGAGAATGGCATGGAAGCTGATCCGAAAAAAGGTTTGGTGATTGATGGTAGCATAGGTCGTGCTTTTGTCAATTTAGGTGGTGAGAGGAAGCTGTCTGGCTGGTATCAATTGTGGCTCGACCAACAGGTCCCTTTTGGGAGAATTGGTGACTATCGAGTTTCAATGGACCAGCCTACAGCTATTTGGAAACCTGAGAATAGAAAAAGGCAAACAATTACCAAGGCAGAGAGAGAAGAAATAAAACGATTGCAGAAAGAAGTAGAGATCAAGAAAGCAGTCAAGTATTCCAAATCAGCAAAACGCTCACAGAATCTCTGGGAAGGATATAAAGACTGTGAAGTGCATCCATACCTAGAAAAGAAAAAAGTCCTTTCATATGGACTTAGGATTGACGATAAGGATAGATTGGTGATCCCACTCTTGGATATAGATTTGTCGATAGTAGGATTACAGTACATAGATCCAGAAGGCAAAAAGTTATTCCTTACTGGTTCTAAAAAAAGCGGTAGCTTTTTTATTCTTGGGCAAGAGATCTTAAAATCATCTGACAAGATATATTTCTGTGAAGGATATGCAACTGGCGCATCTATATATAAAGACATGGAGCAGCCAGTGTTTGTTGCATTCGATGCATACAATCTATTGCCAGTGGTAGAAAAAGTATTTGAAGTAATGAAGGATCGGAAGTTTGTATTTATTGCAGACAACGATGATAGTAAAACTGGCGAGAAAGAAGCAAAGAAAGCCTGTCAATACATCATAAAGAATAAAGGCAGAGCTGAAGTTCTTATGCCTGAAACTCAGGGTGATTACAACGATCATGCAAACTCAGGTGAAGGTGAGCTGATGCCACCAGCACTACAGGTGCTCGATGTGGCTAAAGAAGTTGATTTTGTTAAGTCTGAGAAAGGTAGGATGCTCAACAACAAAGACAATGTACAGGCTGTCATGCATTTGAACTCGATAGAAGCGCATTACAATGTAATCAAAAAGAAGATGGAAATCCTGATACCCAATATGAACTTTATCGCTGACATGAAAGAAGAAGCGAGTTTAATTGAGATCGAAGATCGTTGTATCAATATGGGTGTGCCACACACTAGGGTGAGAGATTACCTCAAGATCCTATCGAAAGAATATAATCCTGTAAAAGAATGGATCAATAGCAAGCCTTGGGATGGCAAGACCAGATTACAGGATTTTCTCAATACCATTGAGTCTAGGAACTCTGATGTTCTGAAAGACATGTTGCTCAAGAAATGGTTAATTAGTTGTGTGGCAGCTTGTTATGAGCAGAATGGAGTTGAACTGGAAGGGATATTAGTATTCCAAGGTGCACAAGGTTTAGGTAAAACATTATGGTTCAAGAGATTGTGTGATTACAATAAAGGCTGGCTATTGGAAGGTGCAACATTGAACCCTAGTGACAAAGATAGTGTGAAGCGAGCAGTATCACATTGGATTGTAGAGCTTGGTGAGATTGAATCGACATTTAAGAAGTCAGATATTGATCAGCTAAAAGCCTTTGTGACAGCAAAGACAGATGAACTTAGATTGCCTTATGATAGGGCATTCACTACATATCAAAGGCGCACAGCGTTTTTCGCATCAGTTAATGGCAGAGAATTTCTGACAGATAACACTGGTAATCGAAGATTCTGGGTGATATCTACCAAAGCAATCAATTTCAATCATGGCTTGGATATGCAACAAGTATGGGCAGAAGTAAAAGAGACACTGTATGTTGCTGGACAGAAGAATTGGTTCTTATCTCCAGATGAAAGAAATTTACTACAGGACAGTAACGAAGGATATAGAACTCAGTCTACTGTAGAGGATTTAGTTTTAGAACATGTCAATTTTGAATCGAAGATTACTTCCCCAGTACAAATGACGAAGTTCTTGAGAGATTTAGGTATCAGCAACCCAAGGATGCCAGACTTTAAAGATGCAAACAGAATATTGCATGAGAGAGGAGTAGAACCACGAAGGTCAAATGGCAAGAAGGTCTATGATCTCAGTTATACAAAAGTATCAGATGAACCATTAAGTTTTGGTAATGCATATGGAGAATAAGCAGAAGCAACTCAACTTAGATTGTGAGCACAACTACGATTATTCTGGCATGCCTGAATACAAAAACATTAAGCGACCTGATCCTGAGATAACAGCCACATTCAGATTTAGATGCCAAGATGATTACGATACCTTTCATGCATTAATAAAAGAACACATATACGATGGTAAAAAAGTATTTGATGGCATGCAAAAGAAAGAAGCCAAGACTACATGGTTTCCATTGAATGAGAAATCCAGCAGTTATTATTATGCATCAGATAATCCAAAGAACCCCAGATTCCCTGTATATATAGTGAGCAAAGGCAGATGGGAGCGCAACCCAACATCCAGAGCATTGAAAGATATGGGTGTACCTTTTTATATGGTGGTAGAAGCACATGAGAAAGATGAATATCTGAACATCGTAGATGAGGACCAGATACTTATACTCCCACAAAAGTATTTAGATGATTACGATACCTTTTGGATTGACGATGATCCCAGAAAAGGACCGGGGGCTGCCAGAAACTTTGTATGGGATCATTCCATTGAAAATGGGCATGAATGGCACTGGGTAATGGATGATAATCTGGAGTCATTCGAAAGATTAAATGACAACATGAAGGTCAAATGCACAGATGGCACACCATTGTATGTGTGTGAAGATTTTGTATTGAGATACGAAAACATAGCGCAAGCTGGATTAAATTACGCAATATTTTGCCCAGCGAGTGATGCTAGACCACCAATTAAGTTGAATACCAGAATATACAGCTGTCTTTTGATAAGAAATGACATGCCATATCGATGGAGAGGTAGATACAATGAAGATACAGATCTAAGCCTAAGAATGATGAAGGATGGTTGGTGTACAGTGCAATTTAATCAGTTTTTGACTGGTAAAAGGGCAACACAGACTATGAGAGGTGGTAACAGTGCTGAGTTCTATGATGAAGATGGTACAAAGAACAAAAGTCAGATGTTGGCTGACATGCACCCAGATGTAGCCAGAGTGGTTTGGAAATGGAATAGATGGCATCATCATGTTGATTATTCACCTTATAAAAACAACAAATTAATACCTAAAGATGATGTGGTTTATGAAGATTACGATGAATATGGAATGAAATTAGTTAGGAGATGATATGAGCGCAAATAAAAGTTCAAACTTACCTAATTTAAAGGAAAGAAGGAAGCAACAAGACTTAGATTTTGGCATCGAAGATGAGTGGGAAGGTATGCCTGAGTTTCATCAGGATGATCTGACACCATGGCATCAAATCAATGTTAGATTTAAGGACCAGAAGGATTTTGATAAATTTAAAGAACTTATGGAGCAACACATAACACCAAAACAGAAAACCATTTGGTTTCCATACGCTCCACCAAGGAGAGGATCTCTGTATCACTATGTCGATGAAAACGACACCTAAATATCCAATATATATTGTCTCCAAAGGTCGATGGGAGAGCAGATATACCAGCAAAACTCTTGAAAGTTTGGGTGTAGACTATTGGATAATCGTTGAGAAGCATGAGTATAAGAAATACGCTGGAGTCATAGATAAATGTAAAATTTTGGTGCTACCTCAGAAGTATTTAGATGATTATGATACCTGTGATGATCTGGGTTATAGCAAATCGAAGGGACCCGGTTCTGCTAGGAATTTTGCATGGCAACATGCGATTGATATAGGTGCAAAAAGACATTGGGTGATGGATGACAACATCAATTCATTCCAGAGGTTGAATAAGAACTTAATGTGTAAGGTAACTAATGGTGCGATCTTTTGTGCAGCAGAAGATTTTGTAGATAGATATACTAATGTGCATCTCGCTGGCATGAACTATGATTTTTTTGCGTTAGCAAAGACTTTGATGCCACCTTTCGTTAGAAATACAAGGATATATTCTGTCCTGTTGATCAGGAATGATATGCCATACAGGTGGCGAGGTAGATACAATGAAGATACAGACTTATCATTGCGGATTCTGAAAGATGGACACTGTACAGTGCAATTCAATGCGTTTTTACAAGAAAAACAAACAACACAGGCTATCAAGGGTGGAAACACGAAGGAATTTTACGAAAAAGAAGGCACTTTGCCCAAATCTAAGATGATCGAAGATCTGCATCCAGATGTGGCGAAGGTAGTATGGCGATTTAATCGCTGGCATCACCATGTCAACTATCACTCATTTAAGAAGAATAAGTTCATTAAAAGAGATGATGTTGATGTGCAAAAAGGTATAAATAATTATGGTATGAAGCTGATTAAGAAGGATTTATGAGTGTGTCATGCTAAAAATGAGGTAAGGTACACTGTATGGTGCACTGTGGTAATAATATTGATTTATAAGGCTTTTATGCTATAGGTAGTGTTAGGTATATTCTTTTATTATAATAATAATATATAGTATAAACAGTATAAGTGGCATTTATATGGGTTATAACATATATATATAGGAACATGTCACACACTACACCCTTATACACTGTTGGTTAATTAGGAGAGGAAATGGAAGAATTTAAATATGATAGTGAAAAGACAAGAATGCAAAATTATAGAATATGGAAAGAGATGAACGATGATGAAAGAGAAATCTTTAATGAGAAATTACTAACACCTACTCAGGGTGCTAGGTTATTTGTTAAACTATATCCAAAAGAAAAAACATGTATTATCGTGAATGATGAGTGGCGAAAGAATACGATCTGGGAGAGAAAATGATAAAGTATGCTAAGAAATTTTATAGAGGTTTAATGATTACGAAAGCTCAGATCGTAAGATTCTTCAGACTAATTTACAGGAAACTATTTGTGAGAGAATATCACATAACTATTTTCCTAGATGGTGACAAACTATTCTCTAATGGTAAACATTACATGACGATATCATTGAGTAAGATCAAGAGGATAAACAACAAACGAATTGTTGGTTTGGATAAGCAGAAAAACTATTATGAGCTCAAGTGTCGAGATCCATTTTATTACGAGATTAAGAGAAGAATGTAATGGCTAAGAAAGAAAAGAAAAGTCTGTCAGCTGTGCCTAATCAATTCGAGGAAGATAAAGAACTTGGTTTGACTAAGATGCAGTCAGGATTTGTTTGGTATTACACTGAAGGAACATGTTCACAAACAGAAGCTGCAAGGAGAGCTGGCTATGAATTCCCAGCAGTATCAGCTAACAAGATGCTTAATGGTAAAGACTTCCCCAATGTAACCAAAGCAGTAAAGATTAAACGAGATGAGTTGGCTGAGAAATATGCAATCACTCCAGCAAAAACTGGAACGATGCTGTGGAAAATTGCGGAAGATGCATTCGAAGCTGGACAATTTAATGCATCAGTCTCAGCTATAAAAGAGCTGAATCAACTGGGTGGATTGTCTGTAAATAGATCCCAGAATATCAACATCAATGCTAACATTGAGAGCATGAATCAGGATGATATTAAGGATAGATTGAGCAAACTATTTGGTGCTGATATCGAAACTTACTCAACAAAAGATTTATAATAAAAAAACTAAGCAATCGACCTCGCTCTTGGCTAGGCTGAGAAATCTGGGAAAAATCACCCAAAACAAAAAAAGTTCAAGCAAATCAATAACTTATGCGTGTATTCATGTATATAACTCTGTGCAAGATTGTGTACAGTCCTGTGCAGAGCTAGGCAAAAGGTTTTTTATCTGGTTCATAGGAACCCTATGGGTTCGCTGTTTTCCTAGCATTTAATAAAAAGGAACCCTATACCCCCCCAAATGCCAGACGGCTGTGACAGTTATAGCTTTAGCTAAGTTAGGTACAGAAAATCACCAAAAATTTTCATGCAAAAAATTTTTTATAAAATTTTACAAAGGAACCCTATTGATACTATGATTACCCAGACATGATTAATAGCAGAACCAAAGGCGCAAGCTATGAGAGACAGGTCGTAGGAATCCTGAACGAATTTTTTGTGCAAAATAATTTTGATTACTCATGCAAACGTAACCTCGATCAATATCAAGAGAAAGGTATGTGTGATATTGCCATACCAAATCATGCAATTGAGTGTAAACACTACAAGAAAGGCAACTGGTATAAGAAAGATTGGTGGGATCAAGTGTGTGAATCAGCTAAAAACAACATCCCAGTGCTCATTTTCAAGTTTAATCATGTACCAACTAGGGTTGTTGTGCCCATATATGCCATAAATCCTGAGTTTGAGCGTGATAATGACAGTGTAGCAGTGCTTTCTATGGACCAATGGCTCGATATCTTGAAGAAAAACTGGAGTTTCTATGGATGAAACCATTAATTTAGCACCTATTGGTGATGCAGAAGCAGTAGTTGATGGCTTATTTGGCTTAATCTACCTATATCCCTCAGATTATTTCATTGTTTTTGGTTCTCTATCGCTATTTGCGATCTATGGCTTATCTATTTACGCTGGAATCAAGTGGATTCAAAAGAAATTTAAAATAGATTGAAGTTCATGATACACTTTTGGCATGGTCGCATCAGTACATCCATCAGTAATTAAAAGAGTAGCCAGTACAGGAGAAAATCTGCCACTTGCTGATCCTGATTTTTATAAAGGAATACCATCTGCACTAGCTGGAATGCCAGCTGACACAATAAATCTTCTAGCAGACTTAAATAAAGCTCAAGCGAGAGTTGAACAGGGTGAAGAATTTCTACCATCTTTTCTCGATACTATGGATGAAAGACCATATGAAGATCGATTTGGAACTTCAGAATATATACAAAGTTTATTGGGTGGAGATCCACAATCAGGAGCTTCTACTGCTGGTTATGTATCTACAAGCGCAATAAATCCAGCTTTAGGACTGAAAGCAGTAATACCTTTAGTTGCTACATTGAGGAGAGGTAAGGGTTTACCAAGTTTAATAGAAAACTTTATAGATAATCATCCACCAGTAGGAACTATAGATGCAAAAACAGGAAATCCTGTAACAGAAAGACTCATCAAAACCAGAGCCAATGCATACAAAAAACAATTAAAAGTACCAGCTGTTAGAAGGAGAGAGGAGCTAAGGTTACAAACAGATCAAGCTGGATTGAAGTCTTTAATTGCAACTGCACCTGATAGAAAAATTAAAACTCCTGAAGATTTGTTAGGAAAAGTATTAGTTCCAGTTGTGGGCGATAGAACTGCTGTCAATCCAAGAGGTTTAGAAAGTATCAAAGGTGTGCCATTGAGTCAGAACATACCATTGCAAGGTGGTCCTGATTATATGATCCATCATGCTGGTTCAGGTAAAGCATGGGCATCAATGGAAGATGCAGCTAATAAAAAACAAATGGGTATCATAAGAGCTGCTGATGAAACTGGACAAGATCCACTGGGTGTTTACTCTACGATGGCACTAGAAGGATCTAACTTTTCAACACCAGTAGCTACAGCTATGGTCGCACAGCTTCCAGCCTTAAATATTCCAAAAAAACATATCAATGCTTTTAATAAAGCAATGAGAAAAGGTATAGGTGACACTAAAAAAGCCAGAGAAAAATCTGCTGTACCTGATTTTGTTGGGATAGATAGTCCAGATATTTTTAATCAATTACTTGGCAAAGGTGGATTTTCCAGAGAAGGTGCTGGAGCCATAAGACTTAAAATGATCAACCAAATGAAAAAAGCTGGTTGGCAACAGTTAGGATTCCCTATATATGAAGATGTATTAGAAGCTGTGACTAAACCTGATTTGATGAATTTAACTAGAGGTGACACTGGATATGGAATATTTAAAGGTATGCCAACAAAACCAACAGCACCTGAAACTCAACATCTAAGTTATGACACAATGATACCGGGCGAATATTTCGGTGGCTTGGAAAAAAGTGTACCACCAGAAGTTATGTTTCCTGATATATTTTCTGATTTAAGCAAAAGAATGACTAAGCCAAAAAAAGGAACCCCAAGACCTTTGAATTACCAAGAACAAGTTGGCTCTTTGATGTTTGATCCAAGTCTTTACGAATCTTATACACCAGAAAAAGTTGAGCAACTTATTAAGTACATGAATAAAAATCTTGGTACTAATTACGCAGATGGTGGTCTAGTTGAAAGTATAGAATTATTCAGTGATAATTAACCATGGCTTCCTTCGATAACGAAAATATTTTTGCATACAGATCTGAACTAGCTGATCAAACACCACTTGATTCAAGCCTAAGTGAAAAAGATCGATATGACATTGCAACCAGATTAGCTGGAAGCGTACCGGGCATCCCTAGTGATATATTCAACATAGCGAGAGATATAGATTACGGATTGCAATCTAGAGCTTCAGAAATGACACCTGTAGAAAAAAGGCTATCACCATTTTCTAATATTGGTTTGATGGAATACAGTGGTGAAGCACCACAACCATTACCACCATATGAAGAAAGATTACTTACCACAGAATATTTCCAGAAAAAACTGGGTGGAGATCCTCAGAACCCTGTGTCTATGGTTGGCGATATTTTAAGCATGGTCACACAGCCAGAAGTTGGTGCAGTTAAGTTAGCCAAATTCATTGGTATGTTTCCATTCCTTACAAAGATAGAAAAAACTAGCGATAAAATTGAAGCAATAGATACACAACTAGCTCGCTCCAACTCAGAGCTTGTGCAAGATAGACCATCTGGTCAGAGAAGAACTGATCTCGATAACAAAATTTTTGCATTGGGTGGAGCAAGAGAAGAACTTATAGAAATACAAAAAGCTGAAAGACAGGCTGAAAAGACAGGATTGCAACAAGTAACATTTGACTTAGATACTGCCAGTAAAGCTGAAAAACAAAAAAGAATAGGTGAGTTAATACAAAGTCAAAAAAATATAACAGATCCAGAACAAATAAAAAAAGTTCAGGAAGAAGTAAAAAGGATAGGGCAATCCTTAAATGTTCGTAAAGCTCCAGATACAAAAGGATTAAAAGTTTTTGAAGCACAAGATAAGCAATTTAATGACAGAGTAAGAAATCTCACTGCGGAAGAAAATTACGGAAATCGTGCTTTTCCTAATGACTTAGAGCGTGCTGCTCTTGAGGAACCTAAAATTTATCAATCTCAACTAAGATCTCCGATAATTGACTCTATGGTCAGAGCACCTCAAAACTTAAAGGGTGAGCAAATACTTGAGTGGGCAAGCAAAAATACAAAAGCAAAAGAATTAGAATTTACAGGTTTGGATGATTTTATCACAAATAATCCAGATGCAACCATGGATGATGCAATCAAACATGTGAATGAAAACCAAGTAAGAATTACAAAGGATGCTAGAGATTTTGATGTTGATTCAGCACCTCAGATGACATTCGATTATGAAACAGCTAGGCAAGATCCAATTACATTATCTGAAATGTATGACAGTGCTATACAAGATGTTGCTCAGTTTTTGGCTCTTGATAATAGGGTTATGAGATCAGAAGCAATCCGTTTTTTACATGAAGATGGTTTGATAAACGGCACTGGAGCATTAGAGCTCGAGAAAACTGCAAATTCAAGAGATAGAGGGTTAAATCCAGATGAATTCTTTGAAGAAATAAAAAAATACTCTGGTTACGATGGTGATGTTGATGATCTTGCAGAAGGGATAGCAAAGATGAGGTACTATGACGATCCCTTTGAAATTATATATCCTAATGTGGGTGGTGAAACTCAAGCCTTTGGTGACACTACATTTGCTATAGGTAGAGATGATGATGGTGCTGGCTATAATATTTTCGTTGATGGCGAAAGGAAAAATGCAGATGCTATTTACAGCAGAACTGAAGCAGAAATTCAACTCAGAGATGCTATTGTGGAAACACAAGGCACTGATCCTTACAGGTTAGCTGACGAGTACGATGAATTTGGTGAAAGTTTCCAACAGTATATTGATAAAAATCTACCCGGTGGTGATAACTATAGAGAGATTACTTTTAACTGGGATAATGCAGATGAAATACACTATTTTGGTCATGATGAATTAAACCAAGAGGGCACAGCAATCGCTCATGCACTTGTCAGAGACAGAAAATTAATGGATGGCACATCCACTTTACATATCGATGAGACTCAATCTAACTTACATCAGAAAGGTGCTAAAGAAGGATATAAAATATCCAAACCTAAGCTTGAAAGTGCCAGAATTAATTTAAACAGATTTTTAAATAGCAAAAGCGATAAAGACTATTTTGCAAATGCAAATCTTGAAACAAACCCAAACAAAGTTAAATTTGAAATGGGAATTAGCAGTGTGTTCCCAGATGACACTAAAGTAATAGTGAAACATACAGACAGTAATGGCAAGGTTCAGCTAAATGAATTTTCTGAACATGAAATTAATATGATTAGTAGAATGGCTAAAAGTATAGAAACAAATACTATCAACAGTGCAGCTGAAGAAGGATTTCCAATAAATTCATCACTATTTAAGCCTGTTGAGCGAAAGAAATTTGGTGACATGGCTTATGATCCAGAAGCAATAAACAAATTAAATAACGAAGTGACACCACGTTTTCAACAGAGCATAGGAGTTGAAACAGGTGAGTATTTTGAAACTTATCAATCTGTCTATGGCTCAAGAGAAGCTGACATGTTGGTCAAAGCGTTTGGTAAAGATTTACATAAATTAAATGATATTATGGAGCCTATTAGAAAAACCAAGAGTGGTGTACCCAACTACCCTTACAAAGATGATTGGCACAAGATGGTGTTGAAAAAAATGATCCTCGAAGCCATACAAAATGGAGATGAAGCGATATCCTCATCCCCAGCTAGGATTATAAGTGAAAGATACAGTGATAGATATGACGAGTTTTATGGAATTTTGTATGACGATAAAATCCCAGCAGAGATGAAAAAGCTCGCAAACAAATATGGCGGTAAGTTCGAGAAAGGTGATCTGTCCTTAACTAATGTTTATGGTGACAGACCTGATAAATTCGATGGAGATCTTGAGTTACCTAATTATTCAAATGAAGAAATTGAAAATCTTACAGCCAACATTCTTCGCATCACACCTGAGATGAAAGAAAAAATATTGGCTGAGGGATTAGAAAAATTTAAAGATGGTGGTATAGTAGGATCAATAAATATTTTTGAGGATAATTAAAATGAGAATGCTAAAAAAATCAAAGATGGGAGCCATTAGAAAACTTTCCAAAGGTGGATCTTTGATGAAGAAATCTAAGGGCGGTTCTTTGATGAAGAAATCCAAAGGTGGAAAGATCATGAAGAAATCTAAGGGTGGCATGATGATGGGCAAAAGCAAAAAAATTAGATAATAAAAAAAGGAAATAGATAGTGGCATATCTGATGAGCAACATCCCACATTTCAAATGTTGGGTAAGGAGACAGTTCACCCATAATCATGAAAAGTATCATGATGAGTACATTCATGCACTAGCAATCGCAGTTAATACCATTCCAGATCGATCTCTCAGCTTTCAGGTTGTGTTTACTGGTTGCGAATCTGATTGTGAAGATAACGATGAAGGCAATATACATGGTGGCGCGATGTGGGCGAGATTGCCTATTCAAGCTCTGGTTGCTGACATACCTAATGAAGATTTCCCAGTACCCATGGAAGATCATTTAGCACAACCTTGGGATTGCGAATCGAGAGATCACGCTGTAGTTGTACTAGATCGAGTTAGTTCGAGTCCATGGTTATGCAAGATAGATGGTTGTTTTTATAAAGGTAAGTATCTCTTTACAGTAGATTACACAGATTCTGATATCGCTGATGATTCAGCGCAACATAAACAATCGCATGTGCTATGCATCACAGAAGATTGCAAATGGAAAGGTAATCTAGTTGCTTTACCTAATAATAGAGTTAGAGCTACTAGCCCAGCGTTATGGGTGACAGGTGAAGGCGCACCAGATTTTAAACCATCTCAATGGACTCATTCAGCTGAAGGACATGAATCTTATTTGGATCCTAGCGTAACTTTTGATAACCTGTATGAAGATTGAGTAACTAAAAGGAAATAAAATGGCTGGACCTAAAAAAAAGACTCATAAAACTAAGTCTGGAAAAATTGCTAAGAAAGGTTTGTATTACAACATAAACCAAAAGAAAAAAGCTGGCAAAAAAATGCGTAAGAAAGGAGCTAAAGGAGCACC